>Ga0209915_1000148_pt1 | contig 244714 bp, 309 predicted proteins | sample ThiBiot_750_plan_FD_183952 | JGI IMG/M metagenome (GOLD analysis project Ga0209915, IMG submission 183952) | Wastewater bioreactor microbial communities from Cape Town, South Africa - Thiocy_cont_750_plan (SPAdes) | ecosystem: Engineered > Bioreactor > Thiocyanate-remediating >...
GTTTGACATTGTATACATTCGTTGATTGGAAGAACAAACAAGAGAATTATCGAAAAAATTCGATCGAAATTCATGTTAGAGAAACAAAAGAAAACATGCGCGCATCTCGTTAGAAACCAAAACGACAAAATACAAGTGTAATAGGTTCTATTGAAAAATGAAATGTTTATTTACATTTACAAGACAAAGATTGAATCTAATGGAATTTTAACTTTCTTTCTCTTTTTTCTTTAAAGTGAAATAAAAACACAGTTTCGAATAGTAACTGTCATTTGTTTAACAGTTTTTTGCCGGCAGTAAGGAGAAATGAAATTGGAGAACGTCGATATAACGAAATTAAAAATAAATAATCTACCTAAATTCGACAAATGTCCTTGTGAATTATGCGACGATGGTTGTTTCGATCGAGCTGGATTGAAACATCATCCCGAATGCCGACGAAAACTGCCTAAACGAACGCAATTGCCTGCTGCATTTCGATGTCCTCTCTCACATTATAAGGGAATATTTCTAGCTGCTACATCGACATCCGCTGAACCTGTTGATCATCGTCGACATCCATGCGTTCCACCTCCTGATAATGATATTCTACCTGTTTCGAAACACATACCAATGGTTGGTATTAGTTCACAAAAAGATCACTATCAACCACCACCAACCGATGCTCTTCAATATAAAATAGCCAAAGCGCCTAAACAAGTAACTGACGAGTAGTTTGTATGTTTGAATATTGACCTGTTGATTTGATCTAGGGAGATAATTTGAAGTTATCTCGAAATGTACCCATGGAAAAACATACGCATTATCAAACGGAATTTATTGAAAAACCTGTCCTATCGAAATCACTTCGTGCTTTGAAAGGTCCAGTGAAAGATTCTCAGTAAATTCATATTTGTCTTTGATTAAAATGATCTTTGACGAATCAATTAGAGTGAATATAACCGATGCAAGTGCTGCGATTGCTTCTCAAACAACCACACGAGAAGATTTTAAATCATGGAATTCAGCACCATCACATCCGTTTACTGAAATGCCGCCTGTTGTTGGTAAAAATTTCAAATGTTCAATAGATTTCTTTTAAAATCATTAAAGGTCACGTTCTTTTTCCCGGTGCAAATCGTGCATTTGACACGAGTACTGGTAGTAGTCATGTGCCATTTCATAATGTTGCCGTGACGAAACCCGTTGTTCGACTTGATCTCAATGGAAATCTTCGAGCATCGGGTTCGATGGATTTACGTACGAACTATCGAGAAGAATTTATCAATCACGAACTACCATCGAGACCGGCGGCTGCTCATTCAGCAAAAGAAATCTCAACAACAAATCAAAATGTTTATACACGCCGGCCGATGAACGGAGTTTCACAAACGAGCTTCGATTTTCGTCCCTATCCGAAATATCGACCACCGTTGCCCTTTGAAAACGAACCTTTTCAATCTCAAGTTCAAATCGGAAATGCTTATTCTCAAATAGAAAAGTGTGTCTGTCGTTTTTCTTCTTTACAATCATCATCATCATCATTCTAATTCTTCAGAGGTTCAAAATATCGAACAGATTATCCAGGTCATGATGTCAGTCAACATCCTCGACAGGCACCAATCGTGCCCAAAGATCATCAACATTCCTATGCAGCACCTACTCAAAAAATGGAGAGTCTCACGGTTAATCAAGTACTTTTCTCACGATTTCTATTCTCTTTTTTTCAAAACCAAATGTATTTTCAGCGAGATTTTCCACCAATTGACATCAGTTCTCTGCCTCGTCTTCGCATAACTCCATTAAAATCGACGCTATCAATCAGTGATCAAACAGGTCCCATGGAAACTATGTCCATGTCTCGATACCATTATCACCCTCATGAAAATGCTGCTCCAAGACGAAATTACGGTGAATTATTATCGAGTATTTATATTCCTCCGGTTGATAAATTTCAAGCAACAACGACAACCGCTGAAACTTATCAAGGCCGTTCAGGTGTACCGGCTCGTCCCTTCATTCCTGAAATTCAATCAATAAATCGAACAGGTGCCCAAGATCATAATACAAGTTATCGTGTTGATTATCATCCACATGGTCTCAGTCTTTGTGCTGCTAAAGCTTATGCCATCGCTGAAAATCAACAAACGAACAATACTGGAACTGTATCGGTTCAGTAGAGTTTTCTATGTGATGTTTCTAATCCATCATCTTTTATTGTGAAATTGAGACGAAACAACAAGCAAAATGAAGAAAGAAAAAAAACAAAGAAACGCGTGATGAGGGGTTCTTTTTGTTCTCTATAGAAAATGTGCCTAGTTATTGTTTGATAAGGATAAATAGAGTTGAAGTGTTGTTAAACCAATGGATGATGTAAACAAAAATTTTGATATCAAATGAATCCACGAACCAAGACCGAATGCATGCATAAGAACTTCTAAAATCAACGGTTGATAACATGACAAAACTAACAGAACGTTGATCAATGGAATGTAGCTTTTGTTCAAATCATTACGAGTACGAAGCCAAATGAGAACAGCAACAGAAACATGATGAATCTAAAAACGCAAACGATGTCTTTCGAAAGCAATCATTGATGTTTTTTTTTCTACTAGAGCAATATTCGAGTCTAAACTCATTTGAATATATTTCCAATCGAATTCAATTCCACGTGCACCAACCCACAATGGTAAAAATCTTCAGAACAAAACAAAACATGATTTATTTAAACAATAATATCTAAATAAGATACAAACTTTGTAACAACAAGTTCGGCTGATGTCCAACCAAGAGCAGCGACTAGATATTTCAAATCGGTTTTACCCAAAAGACGAGTCATTACAAAATGTAAACCAACTAAATCCAAAATATCGACTGTATTTTTTAAAAATTCCTAAATCGAAATAAATTCAATAAGAAAAACATTCAAATCTTCTCCTACAGTCTTAACAACAAATGCTGATGATTCATCAACAGGCGGAAAACATGTTGCAATCGTCAACATCTTAACAAATTGCACGAAAAGATAAAAAGCAGCGGATTGAACACATTTCCAAAACGCGTTGTATTCCGATCTATGACGAAATAATAAAAAATCAAACAATTTTTATTCGATTTTAAAACAAAACTTACAAGCCTGAATATTTGTATGTTAATAAAACAGGACCACAAGCTAAAGCTAAACAATTGCCGAAATGAAATAAAGGCATCTAGAAAAACACAAGAACAAGCGCGTTAATTATTCGATTTTGAACTATTTTTCTTTTTCCAAAAGTCACTTTCTTGCTTAACTAACTCATGATCGATCTTATCATCGCCTATCTAGCGTTGATTGTTGTTATTCTATTATTTATTATTGTTTTTCTTACGTTTTATCTTATTTATGATCGTCGAAAATTAGAAATGAAGACGAATAATGATTCGAGAAGGATTGTTCTACCTTGTTTAACACTCAAATCTCAAGATCGATCAAGTGGCGATTATTCGAACTCAGCATCGACTAGACGAACAACTAAACGACTTCGATATCGAGTAAAATATTTAAAAAAAAGTCTCAAGTAAAAACTATTCGATTTGTCTCATCTAGCCTCGAACAACAACGACATTTCTTCGTCGACAGAATTCTCAAGGTTTTCTTCCTAATAAACTCTCGGAAACTGTGATTCATTTTTCTAACGAATAAAAACATGAAAAACGAAAATCATCAAATGATTGTTTGACTTTTTATTCTACAAAAGAAAAACCTTGATGGGACTGGCATCGGGACATGTAAAAGGACAGAAAAGAAAACAGTTCTTATTTGGATCATGTCTAACGTAGAGGTCTCCAGGATTGAAAAATTTCTTTGTATTGACGACGTTTTTCGAATACTTCAGGAAAATCTTCAGGATGACGTCGAACATAATCCCAAATATGAAGTTCTTTTTCGAGCATACGATCTTCACGAAATTTCTTCCACCATGTACCAAAAAAGTAACCTCCGACAACGGTCGCAGCGTAGACTGGCCGTGCGGAGAACAACGGTCGACGTAAATACATATTACGCATGGTGACTAAAAGCGAGAAACTTATCGGAAAAAGAACACGAGGATCGTATGGAGCCAAGAAGTACGGCAAACCCCAAACACGATAACGTTCGTCATTGGCATAATCTCGATCGAGTTCACCGTTACTTGTTTTGATACCCATGTCGAAAAGAATAACCTGAAGACAATCGAATGTCAATAAGAAAAACCAAATTCAATGTCTCTACTTTTCGTGTTTGAGGTGAGAATAAAGCGAGATGATCTTCTCGAACTTGAACTTTGCCTGCTTCACGTTCGTCGAAATATCGATTGTATTCAGGATTCAACGATTTGTTGGGCAATAATTTGTCTCGTTGTTCTTTAATCAATGGATGTGGATCGAGTTCATCGTCTGTACCTCCGCCGAGTACGGGATACGTACGCCATGGTTGAGGACGGGCGAATGAACGATTTGTAAATTCGAAAGATGAGCTTTTATCATATTCTTGATCGAACGGTCGACGAGCTGGACCAACATACGGTTCTTCGTGTTTATCACCCCAGGTACCAATACCTCCTGACATTCTTTCTTTCTTTTTTTAAAAAAAAAAGTTCTTATCTAGAATAACAGAAAGACATAACAAAAAAGAGAAATTCTATCACATATAATCATCTTGAATAGTTAAAGGAGAAGATGATGATGATGGTTGATCTTCTTTCAAAGACAATTCTTTAGTTAGATTAACTTTATATTGAGTAAGACGAGTTTGAAATGTTGGATAGAAACGTTGACATTCGTAGAGTAATTCATTGATTAAAGTTAATTTCGTTTCATGTGAACCGGTAAATTTATCTAAAAGCGTGAGAATTTCTAAATAAAAGAAGTGTTCGATTTCGAAGGCAAACAACAAAATAAAATCGAAACCTTGATCTGCTTGACGACGAAACAATAATTTAGCTTTTCTCTTTGCATCACGATATTTTTTCAATGTTCGTTGACGTTCATCATCCAAAACCAAACGCACATCAAATGAAAATCGATTGCTATCTGTCAACGATTGTATATCTGACTCTAAAAAACACAGAATTTTCTCGTTTTCTTCTTCTTATTAGCGTACCGTCATCGATTCTAGTTGTCGATGTCGCTGGACTTGCTGGTCTACTTTCACCACCGAATGATGTATGTCGACGATAGACATAATTTTTAAGAAGAATTGCTAAATGAAAAAAGAACAAAATTAAAAAGTAATGAATGAATAAACAAACGAACGTGTTCGTCTTTTCTTCCCGGGATAACCACCGGGTGATAGAGCTGGTTCTGATTGTGAACGTTTTCTTGTTGGTTGCTGTGGAGAAGTCGAAGGTGATGTAACCAAATCATCGATTTCATCGATTGGCTTAAATGAACAAACAAAATGTAATAATTCAAATTTGAATTTTTCGACGTACTTTATTCACTTTAAATGGATTTCCGAAGACATGCTGTCGAACAGGTGCTGCATCGATTTCTCTCAATGGCGCAGGTTGACTATTACGATTCGGATATTCATCATAATTTGACATTTCTTTAATTGGTATCGAATGTAGAGCATCATCATCTTGAATTTCATAATTCAGATTATTATTTATAAGTGTCTGTCGTAATTTCATCACAATAGTCAGTAATTGAGAACGTGGAATATCGAAGACATTTCTTTTCAAAACAGAAAAAGAGAATAATGAAATGCTTTTGTTTTCTCTCTCTTACAAATACGTTTGTATTTGTTTGTTAGGAATTGATTTTGATTGTAAGACAAAATTATTGTAAATCGATTCATCTCCTGGATCGTGTAGATCGGCACTTGATGACGAACTTTTATCGAATAAAAGATCGGGACGTCTTAAAAGCAAAGAATTGTTTGAGATGAGAGAAAAAAAAAGAGTGACTGTGAACAACGAACATGGGAAGAAGATGAACTAATGGCGGAGGTTTTTCTTGTATTGGTGTCCAACGATCAAGTTCGGCTTTAGCTTGAGAACGAATTTTTTTCAGATAGTTTAGAACTTGAGGCGAAAGAAGAGCTGGTGATTGAGCTGGATTTTGTTTGTCGAATGTCTCGAAAGTCAATTGAAATCTTTGACGAGTGAGAACACGTCGCAAGGGCTGCAAACAGATCAAATTTTAGGCATAGAATTCAATTTGGAAAATCATATTTACAGGTAGATAATAAGGAGGAACTGATTGAAGATATCTATCGAAACGTAATTGATAATTTTTAAGTTCACTGCCAACAGGATTATGACTTAAGTCATCTAGAATATGATTTATTAACATATAGGACAAATCAAACGATTCTTTACTTAATATGTTTGATAATTCTTGATAATTATATGGCATTATGTACAAATTGACTGTTGTTAAATTCGAACTGGCTTTTAAATATCCGAATGGTGATCCTAAATCATTGGGTCCTTGTCTTGATGAACCTTGAACATAGACTGGCCAAGCAATTCCCGAATGTTTTCGCTCGAGAATGTATTGTGTCAATGGCGATGGTTCTAATTCGTATTTATCAAATGGAATTTTATCAGTGGCAAATGCACATGGAGTTGTTTGAAATTTAATGAGAGCATGAGCTGAACGAGGAGGAAGGGAGAGTGTCGCCGCCGACGGCCAATAATCTTCAGGAATCGGCCAATTGTATTCGGTTTTCTCGGTTTTCGGCGTCAAACGAGGTAGCATAATCATTTTTCGACATGTATGCCACGCTGCACGTTCAGTTTCGTTTTCATTAAAGACTTTCTCGAGATTGACCACGACACCGCTTTGAATTTTTTGTACAAGAGATTCTAAACATTGATGAAGCATTCGTTGTGAACTGACGAGAAACGATCGACCACCGGTTACGTCACACATCGCAGATATCGGCTGATCGATTGCATTGGGTATGAATTGATTTGTTGGCAGTTCGCCAGGTAAATTACCTCCATTGGGATTAGCAGCATTTCCTGTTGACATGCTCGATGATGCGTTCGAAGGCAAAGAAAGAACAATTGCGAATAAGCGTTGATCCCAACGGAACGGTTCTTTGGTTAATTCGCTGCCTAATGGTCCCGTATTCATCGGAATGTTGATTTCATTTTGAACACCGGCTGGACTCGAGAGTTTTTGTTTGTCTGTAAGAACGATAATGATTGATGGTTCGAGAAGATTAGGAAAACGTCCATAACCGTACGTGTCATGTTCGGCTGCATGTCGATTCAGATTGAGTAGATCGAAAGCTTGTTTTATTGCTGGACCCATTTGTGTGAGACCGGTTGCTTCGAGACTTTTCAATTGATTATAGATGACAGTCATTGGTTCTTTCCAGCCGACTTTAACATTCGACGGTGGTTCGTCAAGTGTGAGTAACATGTAACGATCAGCTCGAGCAGCAATTGCATCTCGTTGTCGAATTTTAAGAAATTGTTCGATAGCTCCTTTGGCAAGATCGAATAGCGACGTGCCAAGATGCGTCATTTGATTCATTGACGCCGAATTATCAAGAAGAAAGATGACAACAGGCATGGTTCGCTTTTCAAACGATCCGAACTGATAAATAAACCGAACCGAACGCGAAGTAAGTAAATCTGATTCTTATTGTTGTTTACGAAACTTCTCATCGACCAGTCAGATTCTTCCATCGAAGAGATAGATGACGCTCGTTTTACTTTTCTTATCAAATCGACTGTCTTTTTATTATTACTTTTATATATAACAAAATAAGAACAAAAAAAAATCAAATCACTGATTAGATGAAAGAAATTATTAAGCAAAATTATCCTTGAGAAAATAGTTTTGGACAAATTTGAAAATTTCGTTGCTCGTATTCATGCGTATAAATATATTCACCATCGGAGTTTTTTCTGAACCACAATGGTTCATGATTACGTTCACGTTTTTTTGCTTCAGCACGTTGTTGTTCTTCGAGACGGTGTTTTTCTGCGGACGCAGCTTGAGTATCACCTTGTTCGAGATATTTGATATCGGCTCGATATCGACTATCTGTCGGCGGTAGATTTTCCACTGAAATCTGTTCATTGAGACAAAAAGCAAAGAGAGTAAAAAAATAATATTGTGCTCGTGAAGATATTTCCTCGTCAGTCATTGGAGATAATGTTCGAGACCAAATACAACGTGATGAAGGCGTTAAAATTAAATCACAGGCGGTTGAAATAAGAGAATTCGAACCGAGATAAATACAATTATGTCCACTAGCTGAACATTTCGTTGTTGTTGTTGTTTTTGTTTGAGCATCATCAAGATTATCAATTGCATAATAACAATGACCGTAATTACCGTGAAATGCACTGAGTTTCTCTCGATGATTGTAAATAAAACCTGAGAATTTCATTAAATCTGCAGTTTTCGTTGCTTGTGATGCGAACCATGAATGCGATTTGATGGTTACAATCGATCGATAGTCGGACTGAAGATGTTCAATATTGATTTGACCTTGAAATTCACACCAAAGTCGACCGAAGATGATGTTATGCACGACGATATTCGGCGTTGTCCATGTATATTCATCTTCAATTTCATTCGAATTCGTTTCATCGTCTTCGCACGATTGAAAACTCGATTGAGACTCCGAACGAGATCGATTGCCTTTTTTCTTTATTCGAAGAATCCATCGACCTTCAGCTATGGCATTGACATTTGCTCCGTGAAATTTCACTTTGGGCTCGACATTTGCCGAAAGTGTCCACGAAGAACCTCGAATGAAAAGAGCTGATACAGGTGGATGATGAGAAACTTGTTCGGAGATAAAATGAAACGAATGTTGATCATCGTTCATTTGCAATTCGTAGGTTTCGCCAAGTAATGGATTGAATGGTTTTGACATTCGTTCGATGTGCGACGATAGAGTTGAAACAACAAATGCAGTTAGGTAATGGAAACGTTCGACAGGTGAATCGGCAAGAGCTGCTTGATCGAGGAGATTTGAGTATTCAAGACATTCGGCAAGACGTTGAAGGAAACTTAATGGCTCTTTGAAAAGAGAGAACAACAAACAAAAATAGTCACGTGCAAGTCAATAAATCGATATTTACCATTCCAAACAGCAGGAATCGCAAATTTCGTTAGATCCTTGCCGATTGCTTGTTTAATCACAGAAAAAATCGAGAGTGCCGATCGATCGACCATCGGTGCTGGTAAATTTCGTCGTGATACTTTCAAATCAACAGCCATTATTAATCTACAAGCACACACACAAAAATACGTACAATGAGTTTTGTATTTTAGTTGATTGAGATTCAAAACAAAAAAAAAAGTTCAAATATGTTGTTTTGTTTTTGTCTATGTTACAAATCTTGGTAAACACATTTTGCCAGCGATGATCGTCGATATAACAGTCAGCCAAGTGGCAGCAACAAATGCAACGTAACTCGAACCTATTCGATAGTCAATTGGCAATTGAAATGGTGAACCGCCGATGATCTCCGAATCGAAACCCATTGGAAAAAGAATCGTTGATAGACAAAGAAAAATCACTAAAAATTTAAAAAAATGTTTTGTTTTGTTTCGTTTCGTTTCTCGGAAAATTCTACTCGAAATAAATCCTGTCAAACGAGCATATTCAATAGTCGATGTTTGCACGTGATCAGACGCGAGATACAACAAAACTGTCAATGTCAAAAGTCCGACAGCACCAATGCCGAGACCAAATGAAACGATCCAAACTGAACGAATATGACGTGGAATAAAACATTTTTCATTGGAATTATTTATCGACGATGTTATGCAAGTTTCAATGAGACCGAGTGCTGTTTCACCTTCTGATAACGAGAATATTAAATGCTTATCAAGTAGAGAGAATAAAGTCCATTTATTTGTTTACCTTGATGACCTGAGACAATCCATCGCGGACGTGAAATACTAATCAGTACAAGTATTGCAGCTATGGAAAAAAGAACTGTTGAGATAATTACTAATCGATCCACGGTGACCATGAAACTATTTCATTGAAATGATGATGGTACGATGCTGAAGCATAGCTATCTCATTGGTAGTTCAGTTTTATCCTATAGAAAAGAACAGATCTACCCTCCACTGAGACGTCGATTAGACTAGAGCAAGAGAAAAGCTTCGTAGTTTTCTCTCATCACACATGTAAAAATGAAAAAAAACTTTTATTTTTTGAATAAAAAAACAGATAAAATAATTGAACACAGAGATAAATATGATGGTCTGATCATAACCGATGAATTATAGTACCATTCGGGACGACGATGGCCTTGATTCCAGTTGAAATTTGTATTCCATGCATAATTAGGATTCGGATATCGATTATTGTAATTATTTACCCAACCTTGTCCGCCAGGGCCGTATAAACCGTACTGATTTCCATATTGTTGGATGTAATGATACTGTCGACGAACACGATTCGATTCAGTCTCTAGAATATGATAATAATAAACCAAAAATCTTTGTTGTTGTGTTTTTTTTTCTTACGAGAAATGATCAGACAAATAATCAGTAAACTGAATAACGTAGATTTCATTTGCGTTGTATCGATGCAAAAAGAAAATCGAGCAGTCTCGTCTTACTAATACATACAACTGTCAACAACTGTACGACACGTTCTGTTTTATGAGACATTGCTGACGAAAAAAAAAGGTCAGACCGTAGTAAGAGAGAGAGATTTTTCTTTCCTTTTATATTTTACTAATGAACGAAACAATGATTGAAACCGTTGACAAGAGTTTTTTCGCTTTATATCACCGTGCCTGTTTAGCTCAGTGGTAGAGCGTCGCTCTCGTAAAGCGAAGGTCACAGGTTCAATCCCTGTAGTAGGCATTAAATATATTTTCTTTTTTTTCTCTTTCTGTTCTTCGTCCTACATGTATGAGTAATTCGATAATATGTTCCTTTTTGTTTGTCCTTTGATCTGCACAGAATAGAAAAAAAAAAGAAAAAGAGACACCAGATGCACGAAGAAAGAGAAATATTTATTCAGAATTAAATCTGTAAATCAATTTGATTTTAGGACGGAAAAAATATGTATTTATTTTTAAAATTTAGTCATGTCCAAAACAAATTCCAAGGCAAGCGAAAAGATAAATAACGACATAAATTGCACATGTAATCAACATTCCGACGGCACATCCAAGTTGTGCCTGAACTAATTTCAATTTATCATAGGGAATACTGGGACATGTGTGACTATCAATTGTACCATCAAGGACATAGGTTTTGCAGTTATCATATATTGCCGTGTAATTTGTTCGCATCGATTCGACACTACGAACTGCACAACATAAATGCGGACCTAAGTAACATTTGCAGAGATTATTGATGAATACTTGATCGAAATAGATCATCACACATGCTAGGACACCACTTAAAACTAAACAAAAGGAAAAACTAATTGAAAATAATTTTTATTTTTCTTCTATTTTTACGGTTCCATAAGAGAACATAGGTTGCACAGCAACGACCACGGCAGCAACAAGCTAAAGAGTAAATATATAAAGAATTGAAACGGAAGGAAAATAGAAGCGGAAAGTCATACTGATGAATAACATCATGAGAAAAGTTTTGATGAAAACTAAACCTGCCCAATAACCAACCCAGATAGTTCCATGTGCAAGATCGATTATTGAGGATCGAATTTCTAAGCCGATAATGACAACAGTCAAAGCTAATTGAATAGCTCCTAAGACGGCTGATGTCCAACGAGGAAAACGTTCAGCGAAGCCCATAATGACTTTCTTTCAAAATGACGCCTTTCCGATGTGAATGAGGAAGGAATACAAAATAACTTCTTTCTCTCTCTCTCTCTTTCTCTTTTCTATTTATTCTTTTTTTTGTATCAAGAAGAACGAGCGTAGGTAGGTGAGAAAAAAAATAGTATAAAAGAAGAGAAAAAGCAGACGGCATAGTCCTAAGAAACAGAAAAAAGACGACTGTATGCCAATGTGTTATTTTATGATTCATAAAAAAAGAAGTGAATGTTTATGACGATTCTGTTGGTGGTCGTGTATGACCATTGAGTGTAAAAACTCCGTCGACTTTTTTCAATTCAACAATTTCACAATTATGAAATGATTTCAATCGTTCGAGTTCTTCGACAGTCCAACGAAAATATCGCATTAAAAATAAACGCATGGAGAGTTCGTGTGAAACAATGACAATATTCTGCGTTGGATCATGATGTCCATTATCCATTTCACGAAATAGTGTATCGAGAAATAATGTAATACGATCGTAAACATCGGCACCACTTTCACCATTCGAAAATCGATAGAAAAAATGTCCTAAACGATCGCGTTCTTCGAATGTTTTCGGTTGAGTTTGGAGATCGGCAAGATTGCCAAATTCTTGTTCACGAATACGTGGATCTTCACGTTCGGTTATGACTTGTAACGGTGAAAAAGATTTTCGAATCTCACCCCATGTCTGTTTTGAACGTTTATATGGGCTCATATAGGCATAAACTGATTCTTTGCCAATAGTAGCTCGCAGTTTTTTACCAGCTTCATATGCTTGGTCATGACCCTTTTGGGTTAACTCAATTTTATGATCAGGCAAACGAGAATATAATGCTACAAAAGAGAAATATCGATAATTAAAAGATCATTTTCAGACGTACTTGTATCAACATTAGCTTCTGATTCACCATGTCGAATGAGAAATATACGTGATGGTCGTTGATTACGACGCAATTGTTTATGTCGATGATATAAAAATCTCAATAGGAATGCTAATCCAATATCGAATAAACCCGCTACAAAAAGAACTACTAGTCCAGCTAAAATACCCAATATCCAAATAGCCAATGTTGCCATTTGTTATTTCACACTATACCGCGCGTTCGTTTTTCTTTTTTTTTTATCTTATGTCTACTGATCGATATAAAATGTTAACGCTTGATTGAGCTCGTATATATTTGCTTGAATGCAACACCAATAGATATATTTGCACTACGGAGAACAATCGAATGTATAATCACTGAATAAAAAAAAACAAGTTAGCTGAATTCGATAGTACAATTTTAAAAGTAGGTTTCATACAAATTGTGTAAACGGAATTTTTGGTTGAAATTATTTACCGACTTAAGATTAATCGTATTCGTACACATTCTACTTTTTAAATTAAATCCTCTCCCGGAATAAAATGCCCGGGCTTTTTATTGCGGGAGGTTAATTTAAAAAAACGAAAGACCTTTAATTTTTATCTATCCGTTTTTTGTTGTTGTTGTCTTTGTCAACCATTCGATAAAGTACTTTTCTCAGAAGGTAGCATCGAATACGATCAGGTATCTTCTCTCAGTTTTTTTTCTGCGTAAATAGTGGGTCATACGCCGCTCATATTCTATATTTATTCGTTTTTCAGTCATAGAAAAAAAAAATTATCGACAACGAACTAATCATACTGGGTACGTATTTACTGTGCAAGCATAGATATTTGAGTCACTTAATCGTGAAGCAAGGCAACGTTTCTGCGTGATCTGTTACAGGTGAGTGATTATTAAGCTTGAAAACATTTCCTTTTCATTTGCTATTTGATAATATAAATGGCAATTTTATTCATGAATCGATCAGCACAACTAATGTACTTTTAGAATCTTGAGCAATGTCAACAAAAGAAACCGATAATAAACCAAAATCAGTACAAGTTGGCCGTACATTTCTCGTTAATTATGGTCCAATAAGTATACGAAAACGTCGAACAACTGCGCCAACATTAGCAACTGGCCGTCGTTCGAAAGATGCATTAATTCAAGGTGAAGAAAAAATAAAACTCGATCTACGTCGACAACGAAATCGTGAAGCATCGAGACGATTAAAAGAAGTTCGAACGAATATTGAAGATAGTTTACGAGAACAAGTTTCTCAATTAGAATCTGAAGAAGAACAATTACTCAACGAAATTAATTTTCTCTATTCATATAAACAATATCTTGAATACCGATATCAACGAACAAGTACAATCTATGATACGATCGTTCGAACAGCAGCAGCTATTCTTGATCAATACAAATACAAACAACAACAATTAGCTAGTTTTCAAGATGATGATGATGATGATGGCGAAGAAGAAGAAGAAAAACCAAGTTCGATGCCGATACCTTACCATTCATATTTTCAAATTTAAATCCTCTTTTTTTTGTTGTTTATATTTGATGTGCAATAAAAATGATTTCTTATATATATATATATGTTAACTAGTGACATCTAATCACATTGAGATATTCGATTGAATTAGCAGCTAAACCAATCGAACAAACAATAGATAGAAAAAAAAATCGATTTCTACTATCGCAGTTTTGGATTTGATATGTTAAGGATACAATCTTCGTTGTTGAGTTTATTTGTTCGTCGATTGCCTTGTTTTCAAAATCGAATCTATGCATCGAACACTGCAGCATCACGTTCATCGAACGATGATGATTGGGAAGACGAAAAGAAAACGAAAACTGATGCTCAACGTGAACATGAAGACGGAGAAGAAGAAGCAGCAAGTATAGCATCAATGATCGGACCGTATATGTCATCGAAACAAATCGCTTTTCATACGGGACAATTCGATTCGGAGAAAATTCAGAAAAAGAATAAGCAAGCATTTCTTGTTCGTGTTTTTTTTTCTCTTGAAACAATTGATTTTATGCGACGAAAAATCTTTTATTTTCGATTTAATAGGATGTTATCGAAGCTTATAAAATTCAATTTCCGAATCGTCGTGGTCACGTCGAGTTTATTCGAGCTGCCCTACGACGTATGAAAGATTTCGGTGTCGAACGTGATGCTGAATCGTACAAAAAACTTCTCTCAGTTTTTCCTGTCGGTCCCTATCGACATCAATCGATGATACAAGTATCCGTTCGATTTTGGCCGAAACAAAACGAAACCGCGTCAGCTATTGTCTCCGCCATGGAATCACAGGGCATACCGCCTGACCTCGAAGTTGTACATATGCTACGAGAAATTTTCGGACCCTGGGCGCATCCAGTTCGACGTTTTGCAAGATTTCTCTATTGGGCACCGAAGTTTATCAGCAAAAATCCCTATCCTGTACCATGGGAATTGCCAACGGATGAACGTGCCTTGGCTAAACTCGCTTTACAACGTATGACATCGACAGTTGATATGGAAACGAAAATTGTCGATATACATTCATCGATGGATAGTAATCCGTCGGATGCCGAGCATCCTAGTGGAGAACATTCGTGGATGATGTATACGTACGCACCGAAACAGATTCAATTAGCATCGACATTGGCGAAAAATCGACCGATTTATATCGAAGGACCGTTTGGTGTTTATTTGAGAAAGAAACAAATGAAATATTTCGTTTTAAAAGCCGATCCGACAGAAGAATATTGGCAACGAAAAAAAGATTTAGAACAATTCGATACTGATGATGGTAAATAAAGATTTTTCTTTCGAATATTCCTTCGATTTTATTTTTTTTTCATTAGTTTCCAATCTACGATCACCATTTCAACCAGGCGCTAGTCTTTACATTCCTCCGTCGGCTCATGAACTCGATGATGGAGTGATTTTATCTTTATGTATCATAGGCAAACCGTTTACATCGTTAATTAATTGTTGGTTATCTCATTTGAGACGTCATCATATGTCTCATTTGAATCACTTACCTGTTGTTGATAGAACGAAATTAACTGAAGACAAACAGATCGATAAATTTTATCCGTCACATTCAGTTGGCACACCGGAATTTACGATTCATCATGATAAAAAACGATTAGCAGAAGAGCCACGGCCATGGTGGTTTAGAGAAAAGACTAGTGAAGAAGATGAATGATTTAGTATATTGAAATAAAAGTCAAACAAAAAAACACAGACACAGTGAAATTCTTCTGTAAAATAAAGAAGAATCGAATCGAAAGATTCTTTACGTGAATTGTTTTATACACAAATTTAACGTCTTTTACGATTAGAAACTAATTTAAGTGTTTCATATTCCGAGTTTCGCATGATTAAAGTACGAATATAAATATTATTTACCGTGTGAATTATTTTCAAAAACAAAAAAAGCAACTTTTTTTGCTCCTATTGGTCAACTATGTATGTCTGATTATTAAATTAAACAATTCCATTTGAGCTAAAAAAAATATTTGTTCGCAAAATAAAAGCCACATAACTTATTCTCTTTTTGATTTATTATGTTCGAAAAAAGAGTACTTTTGTCATGAAAGCAACGAAAACTGACTGTACAATTACTATCAGTATCATCAGTTTATTATATAAGCGGCTATTTGCATTGCCTGAAGTTATACATTTCACCTTAAGAAACAATTGAAAAAACGCCAACAACTAAGAATAGCTATTGAAGGAACTATATTTGTGTTTAATTAACAATATGGTGTTTGATTTCTTAATTAAATAAAGATTATAACTATAAGGAGCACGGACAACAGCCGACGTACTCTACATGCCATTTCTATTGCTCTATTTATTATCCTATGTAAAGTCAAATCTGAAAGAAAAAACAGCGCATATTAATATTGCAAATTTTAATTACATATTATATCGTACTTAAATTATTGAATTTGCGAGGCAACCGGCAAATTTCGCCCTGCCAAGATCATTTTTCCCTTTGTTTTTAATAACAAAAACTAATTTAAATTAGTCAATGACGGATACTTCTTTTAAAGCTCACTAAAAATGACAAATGTAACATAGATATCTAAAAAAAAAGAACTGCGTAAGTATTTCCTAATTAAGCGATCGACCTTATTTTCAACTTAGACATGTTAGTTAAAAACAAAGAAATTGACTCGACAGGGAACAAAAGCAACAAGCCTGTCTATCTACTATTCTTATGAAATAAATATGATTAGATCTTCTTTCATTTAACTGAAATAAACCTACTGCTTCGCTTGTTTTTCTCTTTTTTCTTTATATTTTCAAATAGAATGTCAAATTAACTATTAAGAAGACGTTGAGTTAGTTTAAAAAGAATAAAGAAAAATTTGTTTGCCAATAGAAATTCTATGAATGCATGAACAAACAAATGATATATATTCTTCTACTGAAGATTTATTATCATCGTCATCAATCGAATTTATTTTACTACTAATTATAGAAATATTATCATTGAGTTTTACATTGGTGATTTTAACTTTTTTGCTATATCATTGGAAGAGTTTAATAAGAAAAGCTGTTCGAAATCATGTCATATTTATTTTGATTATCATTAGTTTGATTTATCTCATATTCGATCTGCCATTTACGATAAATTCCTATCGTCTTGGCTATGATCAACCACGAAATACTTCATTTTGTATTTGGTGGTATTGGATTGATTATACATTAATCATTATCAGTATTTTTCTTACAGCTGCTGCAAGTCTTCAACGACATATACTTATATTTCACGCACATTGGTTGCATTCACATCGAGCACGTGTCCTATTTCATTATCTGCCGATTGCTATTTGTATGATTTATCCAATTGTATTCTATTTATCTGCTATTATTTTCTATCCTTGTCAACATTCTTCGAATGAAACCGATGAATACTATTGTTCCGAACCTTGTTATACAAATGATTTGAAGTTATTTAATTTCGATTGGATATTTAATACGGGCGTTCCATTGATGATGATCTTATTCGGCAATGTAATTCTAATTTTTCGTGTAATACGCTCAATGAAAAAAACTCGTCGACGACAATCATTAATCTGGCGACGACAACGAAAACTAGCGTTACAATTATTTGCACTTTCATCTCTATTCTTTTTCGGTTGGGCACCATCGACTATCATTTCAATTTTACAATCATTTCGATACTCAAACCTACTCGATGATTATCCTCAATTGAATTATTTAAATTATTTAACATATTTTGTCTGTCCTCTACAAACATTTACTTGTCTTTTGGGTATACCGGAGTTTATGAAGAGTATAACGAAACATTTTCGACGAATACATTCGTTTAATCATACGGGACCTGTGAGGACAATTCAGAACACTCTAACATTGATGAGATAAATGCAGTCTCGATGCTTTTCAATGGGTTAAATAGTGCTGAAAGAATGAAAACTAAATGAAGAGAATAAAAATAGAGTTTATTGTTATTATTTTTGTTTTGCTTATATCACAATGAAAGAGAGAAAATGTTTATGTTGTCATCGTTGGCTTACCACGCCGATCATCAAAGGACTTTTTTTTCGTTTTCATTTCTTTCCACGCCCATAAATGATATTTACCTTCGACGATTAATTCACCGTTTTCAGTTAAATAAGCACGTATGGTTTCATCATCAACAATATCTGGTACAATTAATTCACTTTTATATTCATGTTTACGATAATTTCCACGTCGATCCGTCGGCTCAATCGTGTGACAATGTATGAGAATCTTCGAGCCTTCTAATTGAACACTAATGTCGGATGTATCGTAGGTTTTACCGATTGGTACACGCATTTCGTAGAGATTGACATCGCCATCATCGGATAAGGTTTCGTTGAGAGTTTCTTGAGCGAGATTGTCGATGACATGTTCAATGAGAGATGTCGATGGAGTGAATACGACTGGTTCAGTCGTTGTAGTTGTACGAATTGGCCGAGATTCATCTAAGGATTCACATGATGAACTTACTGAAGGTTCACGTCGACGATGAACAACAGGCCGAACGACAATACGCCGTGATGATTCACGTTTCAACGGCTGTTGTCGACGAAGTTTACAATTAGTACGACTATCGGAAGGTTCGTAGAGGTAATTATTGCTCGATTGTTGTTGCTACCGAGAAAAAAAACGACTTGCTTTGAGCGAGAAAACAATTGTTAACCTACTTGAATATGCGTTCGATATTTCGAATCATAATTTTGATGATGTCCAACATCGTTGGCTCTTGTTCGTTGAGGATAGGTGTATTTTAAGAGTGGCGTTGGTGGAGCTGGTGAAATGTATCGATATTGATCGCTGGGATTCGTTCGCGGATGATGATGTACTTGTGCTCGATTCGAATAATTATGTCCGTGAATTTCAAGTGAAGGAAGAATTGGAAGTGTTGCCGGTGTTGATGGTGGTAAATCGAAATCAAGCGATCGACTAGCTAAACGATTGAGATTTGATGATGTCAAGTGTGTTTGTGCTTGTAATTGAGCGATGTGTTGTTGTTGCTGTTCAATTCGACGGTATTGCCGATCGAGAGCATACAATTCTTCGACAGAAAGACCCAATGGTCGTTGAGTTGACGATTGAGATGATGTGACCAGCATATTTAGAATGATTTGTCTATAGAAAAAAGTTTTTCTTCGTCATTGATTTTGAAACGAAATAAAAAGAAAAAATGCGAGAAAAAAGAAAAGTTTCTCTTCCGATGTTCTTTTACTAAATAAACGAATCGAAAAGAAAACGAGAGAAATGTCGCCTAGAGAACAATAAATGAAGAAGAAGAAAAAAAAAGAATTCTGTTCATATACGTATGCATTTTAATTATGAATAACAGGCAGCATAGGATTCGAGGAATCAATATTGCATTTTCTTTTATATCTGAAGAATACGTACAAAACGACGAACTCTCTCTCTCTCTCTCTCGATCGAATAGACTTCTTATATAAATAGAAATATATGAAGTAATGGGACGCCTACGTACACATGTGCCTTTTGCCTACCGAGAAAAGAAACAAAATACATAATAAACTATCCTCATTTTGTAGTATCGATTAGGTTATTATTCGAAGACAACACATGTGATTGAAAAGATTGAATAGATGATTTTTTTGTCATTGCTTTATTACTATATAAATCTTTTTTTTTATTTTAGTTTTTTTTAAAGACAAAAAAAGACATGAGAGACACATGATTTGATTAGTATTTAATCAGAAGTTGCTTGTTCGCTGGTTTTAACACTTTCAACAGAATCTTCATCAGTTGCATCTGGATTTTCTTGATTTAATCTAGAACAAAAAAACAAGAATCGTCTATTCGAGAAAAAGAAACAATCGAAATTGTACTTCGATTTTTTCGATAAATCATTATTAGTCTCTGAAGTATCCGAATCACTTTTCGAATGCGATCGTTTACGTATACGTGCTGGTGGAGTTTCATTTGAAGGTGAAGAATCTGAAGGATCTTTAATCTAAACAAAAGAATCAACGACATCTCCGATTTCAATTAAACACACACACACTTACCGGTGATGTTTGCTGTCGTTCAACGATTTCAATACGTGATTGCAATTCTTTACATAGATTTGCACAATCCGCAGGTGATGCCTAGAAATAATAATTAACAAAATCACAAATCAATTTCGAATTGCCGAACAAACTTTGATGACAAACACACGCAAATATGATTCGTCTTGAGCACCGAATCGGACTGATCGTTCGGTGGCTCGTTCGACGGTCATCTTTGGAAATATGGGAGAATTAAGTATAACACGAAATGCTTTGTCCAGTCTCATAACTAAGCAAAAAGAAACAAAACGAAAGATTTCAACTGAACGAATGAAGTTTTTGTTTTTAATACTCATTCTTGCTTGTAGTTTATTCCAATCGGATGGATCGTGACTTTCGTTGATTTTCAATATACCATAGCCCCGTTCGACAAACTGTTGCTGTTCGGGATGATACATGAATAATTTGCCAGCCATCTAGAAAGAATGAAATGAAATCGATTGGTTTCGAGAAGATCGAATTTTTGAACAAACTTGAAATTTTGTGACTTCATGTTCTTCACCGGTTGATGTATCACCTTGAATATTAGCGATTGGATGTGTTGACGCACGTTTAGCTTCATATTCGGCTGCTGTTTCGAATAATGAAGGAGCGGATGTGTTTGCTTCATCATTGTCATTTTCATCTTCGTCATTTTCTTCGTCTTCAGCATTTTCTTTCGATTTTGTTGTTGAATTGGTTTCGCCAAATAGTGTTTTATTCGAAGTAAGTGGAGCGAGTGATGCTGCTAATGATGTTGATGACGAACCGAATCCACTAGTACCATTCGTCGATATTGAACCGAAACCTCCACTACCGATACCGTTAGTTGATGATAGTTTCGACAGTGTATTCGTGAAAAGACTAGTTGAAGAACTTTGACCATTCGAAGACGATTGACCAAAACTACCGAAACCACTAATTCCACTGGTTTTAAATTGTCCGAATAAACGAACTGGTGTCGATGTATTTACATTAGTTGTTAATGAAGATGAACTTTCTTTCTCACATTTATCGTCAGTTGTTTGAATAGTCTCGGCTTTACAAACAGAATTATTCATTAAAATTAAATGAAAAAAAAAGAAAGAAAATTTACACTTACTGTTGTCTGACATTGTAAACGAACGAACGTGCACGAACGAAGAAATATATTTTTTTCTCACAAACGAATGATATGATTTGTATCTCTACGTTAACCAATAACATTGAAAATAGAGTACTGACATCTAGAAATCCATATTTCACAAGTCTCTTTTGGTACATTGTTTTTTTTATTGAACAAAGAAAAAAGGGATTTCACTATCATCTGGAAAACACTAATTCAATAAGTTACAAGATGAGAAAAAGGAATAAGATCTTTAATTTCAACTGCGAATACATCGCCATTTAATGCCTAATAATACTACTTAAGATGTATACATGTGTGATTAATATTGTGTTTATATTTTGCTAAATCCGCAGGTTGTTAACAGGTTCAATTCACATTCATTAACATTGTCGTTCTCATTAGCGTTGAGCAAACTTGTAGTTGTAAAAGAAATATTATTATATTATACTTTATTCAGCTTAATAATTATATCGTATCTATCAATTGTACAATAATTTTTCGAATATTGAACTTAGTAAACCAATAGTATGAACATATTGAACTGCCATCTAGTGATGAAATGAAGTCTATTGCTAAGTTATGAATAGACGTGAGAAGAGAATAATGGTGAAAGTCAAATAGAGATTTCTTTTTCTTTTCTCTGCGTTAGATAGAATCATGTCTGCTCGTTCGAATGATGGATATAATTTATCACTAAAAGGTAATTCTTTTCAACCATCAGGAAATATATCTTCACGTCCTGCAAGTGCCAGAAGTCATTCGCAATCGAAACAAAAACCTGGTATGATTTAATATGCGTAATTGTTTAAACATAACTTGATTTAGGTAATACAAAAGATCATCGAGTTACTTCAACTTTAAGTAGTGCTCGACAGAGGTAATTCTTTTCTTCTACGTATATTTATAAAAGAATCGAAATCGTTTAGACGACATAGCAATAGTGGTCAACGACCCGCTTGGCTTACTACTCAACCACCACCGCCTGATCCTAAACAAGTAAAAATGAATCATTCTTTTTTATTACTCATGAGAATATAATTGTCGTATTTTAGTCGACATCGTCGAATGTATTTCGTTTATCGAATGTCGTACGTGATGATGATATCGATTCGTTTTTTACCGATCGACAAAATCTTCCTAAAGATACTTGGGATGATACACATCGTTGGGTCGATGATTTACAATTTAATCGACAAGAACCAACTTCAAATAACGAGAATCTCCTTCGATCGAGTCACAATCGTCGAGGACAACATATGCCTGCATCACAAATAGCTGGCATTGCACAAGAAACAGCAACTGAAGCTGATCTACGAACTAAAATGGCATCGATTACCATTCAACGTTGGTATCGAAAGATTCAAATGAGACGTAAAATGGCTGAAGCAGCTTTGAAACGGTATTTTTAACAGAGAGAAAAAACAAAGATCATTTTTGAATATTTATTTTCGATTTGCAGAGTTCTCGAACAGAAAAAAGTCGAACATCAAGCGTCGATTGAACGAGCTAAAGAATTAGAAAAATTGTCTCTTTTGGAGCAAAAACGAAATCGTGACGATAAACAACGGCAAACACGTTCAATCGCTTTAAAAGAAGCTCAACAACGACGAAAACAGCAGTATGAAATTCAAACAAAACTCGAAGAACGTCGACCAACAACACCGTCAACTCACCGGCCAACATCGGCACGACAACGAACCAATCATGGTCCATCGCCATTACCACCATCGACTGAAGTAACTATTAAGCTGAAAGAAAAAACTCATTCGATTTTTTTGTTCGCATAGCTCTCAACGTCTTCAGCATCGAAAGTAACATTGACAGATGTTTATGAAACATTGAGAAAACTAGAAGAAGTCGAACAATTTCCTGTTCAACCTCCTATCGATGATTCCGGTAAGAATTCTCTTTATTCAAGCTTAAAAATCAGCTGATCGTACATTTAGTTTACCTAACTGAACCACAACCACCCTCACCACCTCAAAATCCGAGTCGAGTCGATTCGATTCTCTCCTATCTCGACGAAGCCAATCAAAACGAGACTATCATCGAAAGTGTTCGATCACAAAAATCATCCGCACCATCATCAGTTCGTTCACAACAACCACCACCAAAGAAACTAACACAATCCGTTGCTGTTCCTCCACAGAATCGTGCATCGCCCTCAATCGGTCAGCAAAACAAAACGCCTAAACCTCCACACAAATCATTAATGATTCGAACCGAATCTCCTGAACAAAATCACAACGATGATCTCGATCAAACTGCACATGATGTCACTGAAACTGTCCTACAATTACGAATGGATAATGAAGATAAACAACGACAATTGATCATCCTTCAACAACGCCTCGTAAAATCAGTTGATTTTCAATCGAATAAAGACAAATATGCATTTGCTTTCAGAACCAACAACGTGAATTAAACATTCGACATGTCAAAGAGTCCGAACGAGAATTAGAACATCGTTTACAATTGCAAAAAGACGATTACGAAGCGACGATTCAACGACATTTAACTTTTATTGATCAAGTTTGTTTCGTTTTGTAACTATTTTCATTTGTACATCGATTTTCTAGTTAATCGACGATAAGAAAAAATTGTCCGAACGTTGCGAACGTCTTGTCAATGAATTGAAAACAATCGACAAGAAATCCAGCGATCGAATCAAAACTCTCGAAGATTCACATCGAATTGAACTGCAAAAATTGAAAGACGTCCATGAAGCAGCGGAAAAACTTCGACGTGAACGTTGGATCGACGAAAAAACGAAGAAAATCAAAGAACTCACTGTCCGAGGCTTAGAACCGGAAATTCAAAAACTAATAAGCAAACATAAAACTGAATTAGCCAAAATGAAAACAGTTCACGAAGCCGAATTATTGGCAGCTGATGAACGTGCTGCTCAACGGTACGTTCGTTTGACTGAAGATCTACGAGATCAATTGGAACGAGAAAAGGAATCGGCAATAACACGTGAACGAGATTTAGCTCGAGAGAAATACGAGAAATCAGTTCGTGACGAAGAGAAATCGTTTGTTGAACAACGACGTCGACTTTATACGGAAATTGAAGAGGAAAAAAATCGACAAGCCGAATTGATTAGCAAACAACGAGCCGAGCTCGATAAACTTCGACGGGATATCGAAGACAATCATCGAACGGCCATTGAAACAGCGAAACGCGAATACGAAGCCATTCGGTTAGAACAAGAACGTCGACATACAAACGAAATCAATGATTTAAAAGAGAAATTGAATCTCGAAAAACAAAATTGGGAAGAAAATTCATTGAAAAAACAAGAAACTTATCTTGCAAGTAAAGAACGTGAACTACGCGAACAAGTGCGTAAAGAACGTGACCGAGAAATTGAAAAGATTATTTCGCAATTCGAATGCGATACGACAATGACAAAAGAAGAAGCCGAACGAACGGCTGAGAATCGTGTTAAACGTATTCGAGATAAATACGAAGCCGAATTTCGTGAACTCGAACATTCAGAAAAGCAAACCAAAGAACGATACAATCAAATGAAAGGACAATTGACAGAAGTCGAAGGCGAAAACGAACGTTTACAAGTTGTACTCAAACAAAAAGACACAGAAATCAATGATATTAAAAAGGTTTGTCGACAATCAGAGATATTTTCGTCTTGAGAAGTTTCTTTTAGATAACAGAAACATTGCAAAAAGAACGAGAACGTCTGTCGGAAATAATTCGACAAGAATTTGCAGATCGATTGGTTTTGACTGAAGAAGAAAATCGTCGAATTAAGAATGATATGGCTGAACTACGTGCTCGACAACAATTGGAACTGGAAAAGAAAAAAGAAGAAATCGATGTTGTACAACGAGACAAAGAGAGAGAATTAGAAACTGTTCATGAAAAGTAAATTCAAATTCATCACAAAAAAAAACAAATACTTCTCTCTTTTTCTTTTATTTCAAAGAATCAAGCAAGCAATTAGTAAAAAAGATGAACAAGTTCAAACTCTTCGTACTCAATTCGAAGCAGCTGTTAAACGAGCTGATCATTTAGAAGATCTTCTCGCTCAACAACGAAAACTAATTGCAGCTGCGCCTGCGAATGGTATCAATGGAACAAAAAAATAGCCTGCCGTTTTTCGACAATGCCAGATATCTATCTATTTCACGGACATGTTTCTCGTTTGTTTTTTGTATGTTAATTATTCATAACAGAAAATAAAATAGATTAAAATAAATGAAATGATCATGTCTGCCATCTATTGAGTTGGTTTGTATGATAGGATGGAGAACAGTTGAGTAATGACTAAGAGTAAAATGGTTGACATAACACTTTAATTGACCGTGCGACGTGTGTTGTGATTCTCTTTTTTTTTGTTACTATACCAAGAATTAACTATGTCAGCATCGGCGATTTATATCTTGGATACCAAGGGCAAAGTCTTAATCTCACGAAATTATCGTGGTGATATTGAAATGAATGTCATCGAAAGATTCATGCAGTTATTATTAGAAAAAGAAGATGAGTCTCAATTGTCGCCGATATTTCAACATGGTGATGTTGCATTTGTTTATATTAAATATAACAATGTCTACCGTACGAGTTTTGTTTTGTTTTGTTTTGTTTTTCTCTTTGAAACAACTTTTGTTTTTATTTAGTTGTTTGTACGACAAAAATAAATGCCAATGTGTCAATGGTATTAGCGTTTCTTTACAAATGTGTTCGTGTTTTTTGCGAATATTTCAAAGAACTCGAAGAAGAATCGATTCGAGATAATTTCGTTATTGTCTATGAATTGTTGGATGAATTGATGGATTTCGGTTTTCCTCAATCGACTGATTCGAAAATTCTTCAAGAATATATCACACAAGAAAGTCATAAACTCGAAGAAGTCCGTCCACCGCCAGCATTGACTCAGCAAGTGAGCTGGCGGTCCGATGGAATTAAATACCGAAAGAATGAAGTTTTTCTCGATGTCATCGAGTCAGTTAGTCTGTTGGTTAATTCGAATGGAAATGTTCTTCGATCGGAAATCAACGGCGTCATTAAAATGCGAGTGATGCTTAGCGGCATGCCGGAATTACGACTTGGATTGAACGATAAAGTTCTATTTGAAACTAGCGGACGTAGGATTATTTTTGAAAGAGAGTAAAAGTTTGAAAAATCAATTGATTTTCCAGGTGCGAAAAACAAGGGCGTCGAATTAGAAGATGTGAAATTTCATCAATGTGTTCGTTTATCGCGTTTCGAAAACGATCGAACGATATCCTTCGTTCCGCCCGATGGTGAATTCGAACTTATGTCCTATCGATTGAATACTCAAGTACAGAGTTTCTTGTTTTTTTTCTCTCTCGTGTAACTATTGAAAACAACTCGATAATTTCAGGTAAAACCGTTGATTTGGATCGAATCAACTATTGAAAAATATACACATTCCCGTGTTGAATATATGATCAAGGCTAAATCACAATTTAAACGTCGGTCAACAGCAAATAATGTTGAAATTATCATTCCAGTTCCGTCCGATGCCGATTCAGGCAAGTTCAAAGCGACATCAGGCGCAGTCAAATATGTTCCTGAGAAGAACGCCATGGTTTGGCATATCAAAGCATTTCCAGTATGAACAAATAAAAAACAGAATTTTTTTGTCTTTTTTTAAAAAAATATTTTAATTTGTGTTTAGGGTGGCAAAGAATTTCTTATGAGAGCTCAATTTAAATTACCAAGTGTTGAAAGTGAAGAACAAGAAGCTAAGCCACCAATTGAAGTCAAATTCGAAATACCTTATTTTACAACATCAGGAATTCAAGTAGAATTTGTTTTTTCCTATTTCTCAAAAACAATAAATTTGATATTTAGGTTCGATATTTGAAAATTATCGAAAAAAGTGGTTATCAAGCATTACCATGGGTTCGATATATAACTCAAAATGGTGATTATCAAATTCGTACACAGTAAATCCTGTTTACTAATGTAATTTAATCACATTCCTTCGGAAGAACAGACACAGAAAACAGTTCATTAATGACCAATTTTTTTTCAGAGTATTTTATTCTTGTTTTTTCTTCGTTGTTTATTAATAAGCAAAAGAATAATAATAAAGATTTCCTTTGCAAATATAAACACTAACGTCTATTTTTGTACGAACAACTATCATTAGTAAGAAGACTTCTTTCGTCGTATGCATAACAGAAAAGCAAAAAAATAAATATCATCTATTAATAATAACCCGACGAGTAGCTTACGAATCGTGGTATTGCTTTTCTTTCCTTTCTGCTCGTCTTATTCATCGTTGTCTACAGTGGGTGGATATACATATATATATACGCATACGTTTTACGAGTGCATTAAACATCCTTGAAGAAAACATGCCGGCATCGAAAGCTATGTGTGCTGCACCAAAACATGTATATGCGGGTGTTATATCGAACAAAACGAGTAAATCATTGAAGTGTACAATTCATTATACAAGTGGAACAAATAATCCGACTGAAACAATATCTGTTACATTAGATTCCGGTGGTCGTGCTTGTATACCCGAAAAAGAATATCGACCAACACCGGAAGCAACATTTACATGTCGAAAAGTTGTTTCGAAAATCGAAATAGCTAATGATTATGGTGCAAATTATTCACTCGAACAACCGTTCGATGGTGTTGGTTGTCCTGTAACTGAATGGCGTTTTGATATTCATGATGATCATATTAAATCGATTAATCCAAATTCAACAACAACAACGAATTCTCAATAGGAAGGGAAACAAATTACTACGATCAAAATTTTATTCGAGTTATGAACATATTAGAATCTATTGATTTATGTCTTTTTTCAGTTAATATACGAGTAACACGAATTGGATTTGGTTTTTGAATAATTTGCGCGCTTTTGTTTATCATTTGATGAGGTAAAAAAGGTCGATTTGATAATCCTGATGAAGATGAAGTGAGTTCTCTGTTTGAATTGTTACGTGCCGAGTGAAAGTATTGGTTTAATGGAAAATTTCTTTCTGTAGTAGAAAACATTTCGATGGAAGATTCGTTTTTATGCTTTTGTTGACGACGACGACGACGATGACGAGCACCAGGACCCCTATGTTTCGTACAGAGAAAAAAACAATAACAGATGATACATATATACTGATAAATGCATGAAAAAAAACTCACCGAATGTGATAATAACAAACGCAACAGCAACATAATAGTGATAAAAGTGACAGCAAACCTACGACTGATCCAATTACGGGCCAATTGATTGGTTTAGTCGTTAAACTTTTCCAAGTAGTAGTAGTCATCGTTGTAACGGTTTCAGTGGTAACTGTAGTTGCTGTTGTTTGAGTAATAGTGGTTGTTTGAGTAGTAGTAGTTGTTTCAGTAGTGGTGGTTGTTTCGGTGGTGATTGTTGTTGTAGTGGTGGTCGATGTTGTAGTAGGACAATTTGACTCTAGTGTATCTCCAACAATGAATGTGATACAATATTGATTTGAGGGAATGTTTGCACTGAAAGAAAGAAAAAAAAAAGTAATAAATCATGGTGATTTTTTTTATTGATTGACTAACTCGTCTATAGCTCTGGCGCATAAAACTTGAACACCGATTTGAGAACTAACGGGTGTATAGGTGACAAGCATTGTATATGTTGTCTTATTAGAATTCACATCAATGAGTGGATTTTGAACGATTCCTGTAAATGATTGAATAGCAATATCAGAAATATTCGATGATGCACCACATGAATTGATTGCTATGTATGTAAATTGATAAGGAACACCAACTTGAACATCTTCGCATATCAATGAACTCGATAGCGTTGGAGATGAACAGTTTCTTGGTACATAAACATAAATTAGAAATTGAACTGATATTGAGCTAAGCGGCTGTGATGTGGTTGTATTAAGAAAATCTTCGACTTGTATAGCAGCACAGTACCAAGCTGTAGGTGAAGTACCCGTAATCGTAAGTATACAATTTGAAGAAATACTTGTCGGAGACGGTATTACTTTCGGATAACACACATCACCACACTCTAATTGTGAAGTACTCCATCGACATCGAACATCATCACCATCGATATCCATCGTTGGAATGATAATTTGCGTGGCGATATTATATGGAATACCATATGGAGAAAAAACACTCGCCGTTGGCGGTGTATTTATCAATCCGTTATCGGATCGTGGTCGAATATCGATCGTTGTAGTCATATTCCATTTTGCATCTGTAGTACCGCTCGAAGTTGTCAATGGTCGGTAAAAACCGGCATTTGCAGTCGAAGGAATTGAACTACATAAGCACAAAACAAATTTACTCGATTATCTATCTGTTAAATAAAACTCACTGAGAAATCAAAAAATAATCATTTACTGTTAGATTCACAATATCCGATCGATATGTAAATTTGAGATCAAGATTTTGATTTGATCCTGTACAATAACTTGCAATTGGCGGTGCAACATATCCATTTGATGTATTACTACAATTCTGTATACACCATAGACTAAAATTACCTCCATAATGTGGAATATTAATCAACGATCCAATCGAACAAGATACAAATGATGACGTCCATGTATACATTTGTGTAATTCGAATTGAAATCGGCGTTGTATTCGCATTTTTCTCAACTGGAGCCCATCGAATGATACCTCCATCGAAATGTGCACCGAAAATTAGTTTCAATGCAACAAAAAAATAAATCAAAGTCCACATGTTTTAATTAAAATAACGAAGTGATCGATTTTTTTTGTTCGTACATTTCATGATTATTATATATATATGTCTTTGTGTACCTGACAGGTTTCAATTTCGAATAATTTATTTCAACAATAACAAAACAAAGATTCCATAAAAGTGTAGAGCAAAGACGCACGAAAAATTGAAATCCTTTTGATTCTTGGTCGTTTGTACTCGAAAAACTTTTTCTTTCATCGGTCATGAAAAGTCCTTAGCTGGAAATGTGCTTCGTGTTGATTTGCGTGTTTGATGAATATTCTAAATGATCAAAAACAAAAGAAATGATTCCTTTTATTTTTCTACAATGCAGATAAATCATCGTCGAATAATACTTTTGTTCTTGTTTAATGGCATATAAAAGACGTGATGTTAATGAAGAATCATGATTTTCTTTCTAGTCCAAATATCAAAATGGTGTATACGTTTTCGAGTTTGATATTCTTTTCCCTATTTCATCTCACTCTCAAGATAGTGTATCTTTTGTATATCCTTCGGGTAGAAATCCTTTGTGAGGATATTTATACCAAAATCTCGTTCCATTTTCGATTTTTTCGAAAACAATTGCGACTAGAAGTGTTACATTTGACTTCAAATATGTTTGTGGAATCTAGGAAAATAAAACAACAACATATGATACACCAATAGACGCACGGAAAAAAAACGATATTATGGCTATAAGTGATCCAATTAAAAGTCATGTTAATTGGTTCAGTTGTTGAAATTTTACCAACAGTAGTCATTGTTTTGCGTAGCAGAACAATTTAAATGTCAACACACGTCAACGAACTTAATAAGGTTCGAACCGAACACTTTTTCAGTGCAGAAACATAAATTAGAAATTGAATTGAATGGTTCTAACGTGCTTGTATTTAGAAAATCTTTGATTTATATAGTAGCATAACATCAGCCGGTAAGTGAATCACACGCAAATCTGAAGAAAGTGTTGTAATGTTATACCGAATACTATATGGAGAAAAAATACCAGCTGTTGCCAGCGTAATGGTTAGTCCATTGTCTGATCGAAGTCGAATCTCGATTATTGTAGTCATATTTCATTGCGTACTTGATATCGTACTACTCGTAATCGGTGGTGCAACATATTCAATCGAACAACTTATCGAAGGTAATATCTACGTCTGAATTTCAAAATTGAAATAACAAAACTAGTTTATTTATTTTTTATTCGCCTATTTTCGGAATTAAATAGTTTGCTTGAATATACAAAAAAAAGTATGATTATAAAAATATTTAAAGAGTTGATTATATTAATACTCCAAAGTCAGTTGATTTTGACTCGTTTGCATCCAGTTTGTTCTAAAATAAGAACTTTCTTTTTCATTGATAATATAAAGCTTCTTACCTATAGATGTTGGACTCGATGCTGATGTACGTTTTGATGAATTTTCTAAATAAAAAAAGAGAAATTTTCTTTTGTTTTTTTTTCTTTTGTAATTCTAACTTTTTCGAATAAAATCTGACAAGCCAATTGTCTTCAAAATATTTTTTTGTTCCTGTTTAATAATACATAAAAGGCGTGGTGATGAAGGATCATGATTGGCTTTATGCAATTGCATTACGAACTCTTCATCAAGACTACAGATAAACTTCGGTCGATTTACTTTGTCCCAGAGCGTTGTCATTTGAAGATCCAATCTAAATATCAAAACAATTTATACATAATTATTTTCGAATTTTCTTCGTTTACTCCATATCTCCATTTGGCCATAAAGTTTGGGTATTGATATCGAATTCAATTGGATTTAAAGGTTTTGTTTGTTGATTAAAATTTTCAGGTAGAAAACCTTTGTCATTATGTTTATATAGAAATCGTTTGCCTTGATCTAATTCTTCAAACACAACATAGACAACGAGTTTGATATTATTTTTTCCCCGATAAATATCCGGAATATGAACTCTTGGCCTAATAGATGACCTTTTCTGCTGATCAGATTTAATTCCTTGAATACATGTAACATATCCATTCGTTTTTGTTCGATCTTTTTGATTAAATTGATCGGATTTATAAATAGGTTTTTGTTCAGGTTTAACATCCAGTGAAAAATACACACGAGATGTTTGATCTTGATCACTTAGTGGAAAGTTTATTGTTGGATGTCTATTTTCTGTCTTTTCAGATATTGATTCTTCATCATCAGTTGAATAATTATTATCCATATGTTCATTAGGAAGTAATGCCTTCGATAGTTCTCCAGTTGTTCCTGACTTGTCAACCGGTACATCTTAAATAAAATAGAAAATTAATTTTAAAATCAATAATTTCGAATAAATATTTCTAACCTTGTTCACTAACAGATTCTTTAACATCAACTGAAGAAATTTGTGTTTCAAAGTCATCTGATATATTAATAACGTATAATTCGATAAAATGAGGCCCAACTGCATCTTGACCTGAAGGCATTCGAAAAAGATTAAACTCATCTGTTAAATAATTTTGATTGAGTTTAATAAGTTTTCGTTTTTGTGAATGATAAAACATCAAATAATATGGATGAGTTAAATGATGTCCACATAATTGACGTATTTCCCCATGAATTTCATCGATTGTCGATCGATCATTAAGTTTCTCTGACATAAATTTATATTCGCCACAGTTTATATAAGTTGTTGTCGATTCTTGAGATGATCCCATAGTTTTTCAATTTATAATGATAAACAGCACATATCACGTAGTATTTACGTAACAGCAGTCTAGAAAACTTCCTAGATACGAAAGAATTTAGTATATGATGGAATCTCATGTGAGTCACCCTATTTCGAACGGATTATGATTGCAGTAATGCACTTTGCCTATGATTTTCTCACAATAAACTTTTTCAAATAATTGTAGTGTCAAAAAATTGCAATTTAAATTTGAAATCGAATGTGATAATTTCTAAAGCGGGTAATGCCGCCAAACTTGAGTTTTTGATAAAAAATGTTCTACTTATGCAGCCATCTACAATTTTCTATGAAGATTTATTATAGCAGCATAACGAAAATTAGCACTGCTCGCGATAACAATATTATAAAAATAATTTTTGTTACATATTATATCTTTTTATATAAAAGTATTTTTATTTTGTTTATTCTGGGCCCATATATAAAGATGTCACTGATGAGAAATGCATCTGCTAAGAATTGGACGAAAGAAACGTGCTTTAACCCCTCTGACAACATACCATGAATGAATTTATTTTCACAAGTGTCTGTATCACATAAATGCTCTCATTGCTTGTAATCGATTGACACCAATCAATCCATATGAGACAAGAATACGATTTGTATTAAACTCAAATGATATACCTGCAAAGCATGTATCATAATCATTGTTTGATATTTTAACATTTTCAATATTTGTTGTATTGAAAAGGTAAAGTGTATGTATGTCTTTGAACACAAGATATCGATTTTGTTAAGAAGAAAAATCGAGAGAAAAAAATGATTTGTAAAATAGCCATGACAAAAAAATAACACAAATGATTTTAAGTGCCTAGTTTATTTAGATAAAAACAAAAACTTACTAACAATTATCAGACGTCGTTTTCAATCGTTTTACATCGTTTGAATCAGATTCTTCGAAAATAAAATAAAAAATAATATCAAAAGATAATAATTAGTTTTCAATAAATCTAACCTACAGTTCTCTTCTTTGAAGATTTTGCTAAACAAATATAAATTTAATGACATAGAAAATAAAATATAATGTTTTACTTGATCGAATATAGTCCGATATACAGAATGTCGTCCAATCAATTTGTTCATTTCTTTTCAAAACACAGAATAATCTTGGTAGATTTGGATCATGTACTGATGTATGTAGTAATTGAGCTTTTTTCTCATCACATTGATAGAAGAGTTCGGGTGAACGACCTGATTTATCCCATTTAGTGATCATGTGTAGATTTAAACTAAATTATACGAAATGAGTTTTTCATTTGTATTTGTAGAATTTATCTTACGCGTAAGTTGTATCGTCCGCTGTGATATTTTTGTCTAAATTTAAAGTAATTGGATTGACTGTTGGTGTGTCTTTTGTGTATCCTTCGGGTAGAAATCCTTTGTGAGGATATTTATACCAAAATCTCGTTCCATTTTCGATTTTTTCGAAAACAATTGCGACTAGAAGTGTTAGATTTGACGTCAAATATGTTTGTGGAATCTAGGAAAACGAAAATAACAATTTGGCTAAAAAAATTTCCATTTTACATTTAACTTCGGTAGGACTTGTAGCATTTTTTGTGCAGGCGTTTTTCTTCCTTGTACACGTGCTATTCGACCGTTTGCCTCATTCGATCGAATACTAAATTCATCGGATTTATAAATATCTCGTTGGTGAGATTTAACATCCAACAGAAAACTTAATCGAGTTGATAGATCTTCAGCCGACGAGTTTGCTAATTGATCATTCGAAAGATCATCGGTAGTACTCGAATACTCCAATTCAGTATCGTCACTACCAATCGACAGTTCTTGATCGGTTACAACAAACAATTGAGGACAATTGTTGACATTTGTCGATTGATTTTGAAATGGATGATTCCCATTTTGTATTTGTTCTTGTAGATCGACAAATAATAGACACGTTGAATCATAGTACTTGATTCGATAGGATTTCGGAAGAAGCTCTCTGAATGATTGTTCAACATATTCCTGAATTTGTTCGTAGGTTGTTTCACTATGAAATTCGTCGGCTGTTTTTTGGGAACAACCGCAGTTAATTAGAATCGAAAGACTTTCTCTGGACATATTAAATTATGAAATAATGTTAAATTTCGTTTCATCATACTTATATACATACAATAAATGAGTCAAACTTGTCAATTTCCAAATAAAAACTAAGAAATTTCCAAATCGTTTGTCACACAAAGCATAGTCTTGCTTGTTCTCTTCTTCCTCTCTATAAACAAATACGAAGGTATATAAGTAAGAGAATGTGTGAGAGAAAAGGTTAAAAGAAAGACAGTCTCTCATAACATAGATTTCATTCGTTTTCTTACCATGATCTGATCGGAAAAATGAATCGAAAATTAAAATTTATGTCATTACATTAACAAAACATCCACGGAAATCATTATTCATGATCAAGATAACTAACTCGCACTTGAATGTGACGAAGGTTGATGGGCTGTAATCCATATCGTATTGCAAAGAAAAAAAATAGAACATATACATTCTTACGTAATAATATTCACAAGATTTTATCAATATGTGTGTGCGAACTGGTTAAGGTTGAGATAGAAATATGATATTTTTTTTATTAAATTTCAAAAGAAAAAAAAATTCGATGAGATAAAAATGAAAGATATTTTTCTAAAATGGTCGTGGGCCGGCACCACCATTAAGTAATTGATTTTCATCAACAAACATCATAAAACCTTAAAATAACGATGATTTATAGATTGCTTTGAAAATGAATGTAAACAAATTTTACCTCCCGGTCCACCTGGTCCATTGGGAGGCGAAGGAATCTCTCCTCCAAGACCTCCACGTGCCAGATCGTTCATCATAGCCATGAGCAATTGCGGAGGTGGAAATAAACCAGCACCAGGTGGAAGTCCTCCGAAATCAGGGCCCTAAATCAGCAAACATTCGATTTTCGATTCGATTCCCTGTCAATTGACTTACATGAGTGCCATTGGCTTGTTGCTGTTGTTGTTGTTGTCCTGGACCGGATATGTTGGGTGGTGGACCGGCAAAGAATGGAATGCCACGACCTAACATAAATGGAAATGGAATCATATTATCATCATCATCGGCCTCTTTATCCGTGTCGTCGTTTTGTAGACGACGTAATTCAGCAGCAACACGTTTCTCGACAATCGGTGCTAATTGTTTGAGAACACTCGAAATGATTTTTTCTTCTTCAGCATGAGAAATAGTCGATTGTTTGGTTTTATCGTTTTTCGATGCCGTTGAAATGTCATTGTCAGTTGATGCATCATCTTTTTCTGATTGAATTTTCGCTTGTTGTTGCTGTTCAAATTGTTGAGCAGGATTCAGGTGTGGATAAATTTGACGAGCATTTCCCGATGAAGATTTCTGTTGAGTCGTCGGATTTGTTGGACCTTTTTGTGCTTCGCCGCGTGATACACGTTCTTCTAGAGTGACTTTCGGTTTTTTATCCGAATCTGTCGAACCATTTTGTTGAATCGATGGAAGATTTGGTATATCTAGAATCAATCAAGCATTGATTTCGAGAGAATGAGAGTAGACGACGAACCTGCTTGTAACTTTTGTAATAATTGTTTATTTTCTTGAATATACGGTGGCAATGGTCGTTCGGGATGAAGTAAAACGAACCGTTGAGCGGAACCACCAGACACTTCGACGATATCACCATCGTCAATGTGATAGTAATGTAGAAGACGACGAATGTTATCATCTTCTTGTTGTTGAGGAGTTCGTTTCTGTTGTGGTTTTTCTTTGATAACTTCATCTGTAGTTGATTTAGTTTGTGGTTGTGGTTGTGGTTGAGAAGGTTTTTCGGGTTCTGATTGTTCGATTTTCGATGGAGGAGGTGATTTGGGTGGAGATTCAGGTTTGGTTTCTTCCGCTTCTTTTTTTTCAACAGTTGGCGATGCGGGTGGTGATGATGGAGCTTTCGTATTTGTAATCAATTTGAAAAATCCTGGAAGAAGAAAATGTGATTCATGTTCATCATCTGATGATGTAATTATAGCTTTAACAATTGAGTCGATCTTTTCAGCATCTAATGGATTTTGTCCATCCTAAAATCGACGTTTCGTTTCTTTTTTTTTTCTGGTACAAAATTTCGATAAAATTACTTCGGTGAGATATTTATAAGCCATGATTGCAAATGGTCGACCTAAATTCATCTTTTGAAAAAGTTTATCGAATGCCTGCGGTTGAATTGATGGTGGTTTGTCATTTTCAGACTCAGTTGAATACAATTCAAATCCAATTTTAACTAAATCATTAACAATCGATGGTAGTTCATTGGTGAGTACAACCGAATCGATTAGACTCGCCCAGGTATCGAGAAATTGATCGAGTGTCAATCGATCACGTTTGCCATCTTCCAACGGTATTTGATCATGAACATGCTCCCAAAAAGCTCGAGCAGCACGACTTAAACGATCTTCTATGTCACCTTCTTTTCCAGCTACGGTCATATGAAACTAGAATCGATTGGTTCTTTGTCAACTCGATTTAGAAAAAAACAAACTTACTAATAAATAAAATTCAACATCTTCCCAAGTAACATATTCTTTATTTTCGATATCTAAATGAGTTTTTTTTTGTGTTTCATTATTGAAAAGAAACTTTTATTCTCTTACCGAGATTGACATTGAAAAAATATTTCGCTTTTTGCCGTTGAAAGTCAGTTAAATGCTGTCGATCACCATTTTCAATTTTGAACTTTTTCTCGGTCTCCTTCGAATCGGTTACTGTGCGCGTTTCGTCTTTCTCCTCATTCGTTGCCATTACTCGACAGCGTCGTGTTCACGTATGCAGGTGTTTGATAAATGAAGACGCAAACGACCGAATTATCAATATGAGAGACGGTTACCTTCAGGTCTTATTTTATATTGAAACACGACGAAGAAGAGAGAAAAGGCTGTGACACTTTTTTTTTTATTACATTCAACTATATGAAAGTCATGCATGATTGATCATTTCTTTCGCATCATTTGTTCGTATGATATATGCGCATGAGTTCAAGGATACATTCCATTTGTAAGTTTTGTTCTTGACTTCGAATATTTATTCACAAACGAGAAAGAAGAGAGAGAGAGAGAGAAAAGAATTGAAATATTGCCGAAGATTATCGACGCATATACACAAGACCAAACAGAAGAGCACCACCGAGAACTGTTGCAGCTGCTCCTTTATAGGCTGTTGATTTCCATGACTGTTCATCGACGAGAATCGTCTCGTCATCAGAAGGAGGAGGCGGCGGCGGCGACGACAAAAGAGAACGTACTGTTTTTGTTTCTTCATCGAGAAGAAATTGAACAATTGTTTCATGTTTCAAATGTCGTGCTATGTCAACGGCTGTTAGACCGTTATTTGTTCGAGCTTTGAGATTTGCACCTGAACGTACGAGAGCTTCAACTGAACCTAAATGTCCATGTTGCGTGGCCATGATCAACGGAGACCAACCTTTTGCATCACAACGATCGATATTTGCTCCATGTTCAACTAATAAATAGATCAATGCAGATGAACAACCGAATCGAGCAGCTAACATCAATGGTGTCATCATTCTCTCATCGGTTGATTCACAAATCGGTTCAATTTCAGCCCCATGTTCGAGTAGATATTGACAAATAGCTAATTGTTCATTATTTCCATTGGTTGTTGAACTTTTCGAATGCGATGACATACAACATGCCATTAGTGGACTCATTTGTTCGCTACTTTTACTATTAACATTAGCACCAAATTCTGACACAAATAAGCAAACAAGCGAATAATGACATGAATATGCTGCATGAATTAGAGCAGTCCATCCACCGAATTTAAAACAACGTTCGATTGATATCGATGATGATGACGACAATTGAGAATAGATCTTTCGTAATGTTTCGATATCACAACTATCAATAGCAGTTTTAATACGTTGTTCAATTGAGTCTTCTTTGTTGATGACTGTGGTTGTTGAAGAACGATTTAATAATGATTCGGACAATTTCGTTGCTAGAATACGTGAACGTACACGACGAGCATCTCGTTCTTCTTCATTATCGTCATCATCATCGTCGTCGATTGCTTGCGATTGATAGGGTTGATGATGAAGACCGTTCATGTGTTGAACATGAGTCGGTGGTCGACGCGCCATGCTTGTCAACATAATTTCTCGTTTTTGTTTTGTTTTCTTTTTGAATTTTCAACGAGCAATGAATGACTTTCGCAATGTTGTAATTTTTTTCATTCTGACGTTTCATTCTTTTGACTCATCGACAAAGTTTTTATTGGTAATCGCGTGTATGTAAGAAATTACCAACGATAGATGTCAACACATGATTCACTAGACAGAGAGAGAGAGAGAGAGAGAGAGAGAGAGAGAGAGAGAGAGAAAAAGAGATGATATATTTCGATTTCGATTAGATCTATCTATCTATCTATCTAGGCAATCGAGGTCTTTTCGAGAAATCCACGTATACAGTTCGGAGGGCGAATTCAGTTCATTCTTATAAAACTAAAGATGAAATCAAGTCGAACTTTTCTTCTATTCGCAATTCTTTCTATTGTGATTATTTCGTCGTTTGCTGACGAAGAGACCGTATCACATAGGGAAAAAGGTAGACTAATGATTTTGAATTATATTCTTAAAGAAATTTGATTATCTGCAGATGATATTCCATTAGAAAACAAGAAAACATCAACACCACCATCGGACAAACCTGAACGTCAAAGACCAAAACATCGAAAACAACAACAACAACAACGACCACACCAAGATCTCGATGACATTGAGGATACCGAAGATTACAGCGCATTCCTATCAGGTTATGCCGGCAATCAATATACAGCATCTCAAGGAGCTGAAGGAAATCAACGTGCACAATCACGTTGGCCACAACAAAAAAGACCATCTCAACAACACCAACAACAACAAATGACATTTCGATTTGTTGAACCAGAATTAAACGAATGGAATGATGCAGATGAATGGAACGGAATTGAATTTCCAAAGTATAAATCGAATGAAATTGATGATCAAAATGAAAATTTTATTTTTGTTTAAGTAACCCAGTTCCTGTCAATCTTCCACATATGCCATTCAATACTCCTCAAGTATCTGACAATGGTCCAACATGTTATTCATTAGTTGATCCTCAATATCCAATTTTTTCGGATGTTTGCGGTGCTGTTCCACAAGCTCGTTATTCATTACCGAATGCATTTGGCTATAGTGAACGTTGGCAAATTGCTCAACTTTTAACGAATGTTGTTGGCTCATCGACTGATTCAGGTTGTACACGATCATTACGTCTTCTCTTATGTCCAGTTCTTTTCCCGCCATGCCAATCACGACAAGAATCAGCACCAGTTCTTCCATGTCAATCCTACTGTCGTGGTTAGTTATTCGAACGCGAACAAACTGAATTCCTCAAACTATTCTTGAAATTTTATTTAGCTGTTAAATCTCGTTGTTCGATTCCAGCGCTCGATGCTCTTTCATGTGAATCGCTTCCATATGTATCTGACATTTGTCCAAGTAAATATATTGTTGACTTTTTACTTGTTATTAATGCCATTTTCTTTCAGCTAATCAAGCCTATGGTTCATTTCTTCCACCAACTTCTCAATCATCTCACCATCAACAAAGTAAAATCATTTATCTAAACATTCTCTCGTTGGATTTTATCTTTCTTTAGCAAAATCCAATGCTGATCTTCAAGCAGCGAACTATCAATTATCACGAACATTAGCTTCATTACAATCTCTCTTAGCTTCACAAGGTCTTCAATCTCAATTGAATCCATCACTTTTACCTCAACAACCTCAACAACCAATTAATCCATCACTCTTATCTCAACAAACTCTCCAATCGCAATTGAATCCTTCACTTTTATCTCAACAAACATCACAAACAAATCAACAAAAAAATTTACCAACATTCGCTCAACAACAACAACAACAACATCAACCAACATTAAATCCACGAAGTCCATATTCACCAGAAACTTTATCAGCTATGTATGCTGAATTATCAGGTCATCATCCTTTTGTTCAAAATCAACGATATCCAACACAATTGACACGTTCATCGAATGAAGCACGTGCTCAACCAGAAGCACGATTTGCAAATTTAGCTTTTCCTCGTATGGCTAATCCATCAGCTGCTCTTCCTACCGGTATTCCATCCGGTATTCCTTCGCTTGTTAAAGCTTAGGCTATTGTTTTTTTTTTGATTTTTAAATAAACATTTTTATTTTCTACTTTCTTATCGAAAAACGTTGTAGATCTATACGAATGTTTTTCCCTCATTTCATTTTGCTCGTCTATTTATCGATGATTATCGGTGAAAATACCGAATCACTGAGATCGATTACTGATGTCGAAAATATTCTTGTTGGTCATAGTTCACGAATAGAACGTCCAACTGGATGTACAGTTATCATTTGCAATACAACGTGCATCGGCGCTGTTGACGTTCGCGGTTCAGCACCTGGAACACGTGAAACTGATCTTCTCGATCCGTTGAATATTGTCGAACAAGTCAATGCTATTGTTTTAAGTGGTGGCAGTGCATTCGGTCTCGATACTGTTTCAGGTGTTGTCCAATGTTTAGAAGAGAAACAATTAGGATTTGTTACGGATACTCGTCGAATACCGATTGTACCAGCTGCTGTTCTGTATGATCTTCATATCGATGATGATGCATCGATTGTTCCCAATGGAAATACCGGTTATTCAGCTTGTAAAGCAGCAAATAATTCGAATTTTCTCGAAGGAAATGTCGGTGCAGGTGCTGGTGCAGTTATTGGCAAACTTTTTGGCATCGAACGAGCAATGAAAGGCGGTCTGGGAACAACTTCTCTGACAGTTTATGATTCGAATACGAATGCTAATGTTACTGTTGGCGCTCTCGTTGCTGTCAATGCAATGGGAGACATTTACAAGAACGGTCAATTGCTTGCAGGTGCTCGTACAATCGACGGTCAACATCTTGTTAATACTGTTGAATTTCTTCTTCATAGTGGCGAATCATCAACGGAAAATTTCTTTCCCGGTACGGCGACTACACTCGCTTGTATCGCGACAAATGCTCGATTGACAAAAATCCAAGCAAAAAAAGTCTCTCAAATGGCACATGACGGTTTTGCTCGAGCGATTAATCCAGTTCATACAATGTACGATGGTGATATTGTGTTTACACTAGCAACAGGAACATCGCCCGTGTCCGATGCGAATCTCGTTGGTATGATTGCTGCTCAAGTTGTCGAACAAGCAATCGTTCGAGCTATTGAAAAAGCAACGAGTTTTTCGAAGTTTCCAAGTCTTTCCGAATTCCAATCATCAAGTGAATAAATAAATAAATAACAACAACAAAAAAATTGAGAATGAATTGTTTTGTTTTAGAATCATGTTCTCATAATGAAATACTACAAAAATAAAAATGTCAAATCTGTTGAGATAATACTATCTCAAGTCGTCGATTTGGTCGTATGTTCGTTTTTGTAAATTTTGTGTCACTGAATTCGAATAAAATGAATTGTCTTCAGTAAATTCGATACTCTTCCATGCTGGACATGTATCGTACAATTTACTCTCGTTGGAATTTAAAGTGTCTTGATGGAAGATCTGCATTTTAATATTAAAATATTGGAGATCAGGCCTTTGTAATATACTATTGAGTATTTCATGGTCATAAAATGGCTTGCGAATTGTTAGAGTCATTCTATAAGAAAAAGTTCTTTTTTTTCTCTTTTGTGTTTTTGAAGAATTCAAATTTACTCGAATGACTGTTTTTGAATTGGAATCACCTCGGGACTAATTGAATAGATTAAACTCGGTTGATCGTTAGTAACTACTGAAGCACGTAAATATTTCGAACCCGAATCGATTGTACAATGAAATTCATGAGGTATCTAAAATAAATCAATTTTTATTCGAAAGAAATCGAATAAAAAAAACGAACTTCAACATGAAATTTCATTTGAGCTTGATGATTCGAATCGAATGAAATGAAATTGTTAGTGATATCGAGAGAAGTAATTGACAATTGATATAGATTTGATAGTTTTGTTTTTCCTTTGATCAAAGGATTCGAATAGAGAATGCCTTGAGACAAAATTTCGTCACCTCGACGAAACCGAACAGCAATTTGTAAATGATCGAATTTGTACTGATCGTTGAGGTCTTTCGGACTGGAAATCGATGTCTTAATAACAGCATCTAGGAGAAAAAATTCGTTGAGATTTTCTTCGATGAAAAATCATGATTTCATACCCGATGGATACGAACGTACAGTAAATCGACCGTCATCTTTCATATCATTGTTCACCAGCTTGTAAAGTTTCAAATTTTCTAATCTAAAACGAATAAAATGAATGAATCAATCAATCGATCGATCAATCTAAATACTTGATTTGTTGATAATCAGCGTTAATCAAACCAATTGGACGATGTTCGAAACGTCTGTAACCGTCATTTTTGTCATGGAATTGAAATGGACTTAGAAATTCACCGTTATCTGATCGACTTACAGCAGCAATCTCGATTTGTGTATCAGCAGGGAAATGACAATCTCTCTGAACAAAAATAAAAACAACTTTATCGAAAACGAGTGAATTCATTTCGACGAACCAAAACTAAAACTGGAGCTTGACCATTGGTATCTTTCAATAGCGTTCCTCGATCTGTTTGAGCACTTAATTGTCCATCAAATGGATGAAGAAAACTGATTTCTAAATTATATATTTATTAACAAACAATTCGAAATAATGAGGATCTACTTCGAGCAGTATTGAACGGTTGTATTTGTTGAGATAATTCGTAGTCCATTGGATAACTCGAAGTTTGTGCTATGGAACTTAAACTTGGCGAAACTAAAAATAAATCGTTGAAAGTACAATGATGATTGCTGTTGAGTTTTACCGTGAGAAGTCGATGTGATCAAAGCAGTTGTATTATCGGTTGCTCCAACATTGGGCTCACAGCACCATTGAGCAATGGAAATTTTACCACTATTAGTTTTCATCTGATTGCTTAATCGAGGAAGTTTTTCTTGAGTGATTTTCGTATTTTTCTGTATGACTAACTGTTCCAGTAGACTTAGTACACGTTGATCTTTTTGTTTTTGTTCCTCATAAAATGCTCGAAAGTTATCGGTTAATGTCTGTACTGCAAATTCAACATTTCGAATCGATTGTTTCTGTTCTTCATAACCTGTCTGGAAATCCGATTGATTTCGTTTGATCATATCAAGATCCGTTAGAATTCGACCTGAAATTACAGATTAATTGGCAATTGATTGCGATCATTTTGATTTACCTAGATTATCATTGAAATCAAACGAATCTATTAAAAAATCAAATCATAAAAATAGATTTTCATAATTGACAGAAGCTATTTACCACTAATAGTATTGATGTCATTAGAAAATAAATCTTCAACCTCAAAGGTCGACCTATGAGAAAATTCGGATAATAAAAAAAAATTACAACTGTCTGGAATTCGCTTACATGACCAAAATTTCAATAAAAACCGGTGTGTTGAGTAAGAAAGAGAAAAGTATATAATGTTCTGTAGGTACGAGCAAGGAAATAACTCAAATATTAATATATGACTCATGGAAAAAAGAGTAAAGGTATTTAAAGCAGCCAGTCAATGACAGAATATTTTTCCAAACTTGATTTTCAATGGAAAAAGTTGTTCACAGTTCATTCTCAAGCTTGTGTTCATTAATCAACTATTGAATAAATGTCAAATTTGCGAACTATGCTACTATGTAACGATAGATGACAGTAGTAACTAAGCGCCTTTTCTTCAGTTTTTAAAATGTATTTTCTACAATTATTTTTCATCTTTTTCTTTCAATTGCCATCGTTTATTCAATCAGTCAAATGTTCACACAAACAAGCACAGTTGTCGATCAATATTACGCATATTCCGTTTGACGAAACAACAATTGATAAAGATCAATGTTACATACAACTTTCGTTTTTTTTCAATTATGGATTTATTTACTTTTCATCAACATTGAACGCAACTGAATTCTTGATTGAACATTTATCTAAATTTGAAACGAAAAAATTCGTTCTCTACGTTAACACAACGACTAGTTTAATCGAAGATAACTTAGATATTATTTATATATGTTCAATCGATTATTGTGATGTTAATTTTGTTGAAAAAGTATTCAAATTGTATCCAACAAAATTCCAAGTGCAGCATGTTTACTATCAACTGTCCAAAGAATTACAGTAAAACCTCCCTTAGTGAACACCTCTATAAAGTGAACACCTCCGCTTTGAACACTTATCTCGGTCCCCCCGACTGTTTTTTGCTGTAAATGCACCTCTATAAAGTGAACACCTCCCAACACTGAACAATGAACGCTTTTTTCGGTCCCAAGTAGATAAAAACCTCTTTATAGTGAACAAAAACTAGATAACATTCAGACGTGAAGATAGACAAAAACGAAAAAAGAGGCGGAAAAAGCGCGAAAAAGAGATGACAAAAGTAATGGATGATTCTATTAAGGGACAATTTCACTGAACAGAAATTTATTATATACAAAGAACGAAAGTAATAATGAAATGGATAAATCATAATGAATTGATCGATCGATTTACTTGAAGAACATTGGAAAAAAGGATTTCGAAAAAAGAATACAGAAAGTATAGTAACGATTTTTCGACATTTTCCATTTCAGCATTTATATTTTCAACATCTTATTTTTTATATTTTTCAAATCAGTTAATTAATCAGTTACAGGTATTGAGTAGAAAAAGTAATAACGATGAATATTCCTCAAGGTATTAATTGAATACTTGTGAAGAAAAGATACTTCATTTTACTCTATACACTAATTCGATTGAATTCTGAGTGTTGAAATATTCTGTGCTTATCACCATCTCAATGTCTATGAGCTAAATATATAGTTATTTATGAACACATTCAAAACGACACCTCTATATAGTGAACACCTCTCATAGTGAACGCTTTTTTGACGGTCCCATTAGTGTTCACTATAGAGAGGTTTTACTGTATTTTCCGTTGGATTGATTGCTTCTTCTTGACATAGAACCACCACGTTTTCTTAATTTATCAAATTCCTATCAAATCGCCGCACATTATTCAACAGTGCATTTTATTTGTCAAATCTACGGCGTACCTGTACCAACAGTTAATTGGTATAAAATTCGAGATAAAAACCAAGACAATGATTTAGAATTAATCTTAGTCGATAGGCAACAGTATGTATGTTCGATTTTTTTCGATTGAATCTTTATTTTGATGAATGTAGATTAACATTGCATAATGTTGATGATCGTGTAGCGGGTAAATATCGATGCATAGGCAAGAATCAGCTTGGTACAATTCAAAATGATTTTCAGTTGTTGATACGTGGTATGGAAATCGATTGTTTTGTCTATATTTCGATATGAATCCTCTCTAGGCTCGATCTATTGGCGTCGATTTCCTGCAAGTCAAACGGTGAGACTCAATGACAGTGTAATCCTGCAATGTGAAGGTGAAAGTAGTGAATTATTACAATATCAATGGTAGAATTGAAATATAGAAATCTAATGATAGAATAATAAAATGTTGTTTCTTTTGAAAATGATCGTAGGCTGAAAGATGATCTTCCGATCTCGGATAGAATATCGGTACAAGATCGTATACGAACGTATAGTGATGGTATATTGAGTATCAATAAAATTGAACCGTCGGATCACGGATCATATGTATGTATCATAAATACATTGAGTTCAGCAAGTGTTCGTAGTAAACCAGCGGTTATTACTGTGAAATGTAAGTGTAAAATGTTTGGTTTTGGTTTATATTTTGAATTTATTGATGAAAATTAGATCCACCGATGCCGTCACGTGATCGTCAAATAAAAAATTTGACGTTGATTCGTGGTTCGCCGGGTGTTTGTCCATGTTTGCTCGATGCTTATCCATCGATTCAATCGGTTTCGTGGTATCGAAATGGTGTTGCCATACGAATCGAACCGAAACGAGGTGTCTATTCGATCAATTCCGATTATGGTCTCGTGATTAAATCAGTTAGTATCGATGACAATGGAGAATATATTTGTCGAGCACAGAATTCCGAAGGTTTTGGTCAAGATGGCAACCCGATTTCCATCGAAACCAAAGGTTCGAATGTTTGTCTATCATCGATTTTTCTGAATGAATACATTTGTAGAAGCAATTAAATTTAATCTTCAACCAAAATCGATTTATCATGTCAATGAACGTGAACAATTGATTCTACCGTGTATCGCTCTCGGCAATCCGCAACCGAACATCAAATGGTTCAAAGTACGATTTCTTTTTCCTGTTCGAACAATAATTCTCAATATAAATCATTTCATAGAATTCAGTTGAATTGTTTAACATCAACGAAAATCTAACAATCGAATCGATCGATAAGACTGATCACGGTTTGTACGTTTGTCAAGCATCGAATCAACATACAACTACGAACATTAGCACGATGATCGTCGTCGAAAGTAAGACGACAACTCATCGAGATGAATTTTATTATTCATTGAAATTGTTTAGACACAACTCCTCAAGCGCCGCATCATATTCAATACAAACAAATCTCGTCGAATCTTCATCTATCCTGGGAAGCTGGTTATGATGGCGGTCGATCTCAGTATTTCTATATTTGGTATCGGCTATTACACGCACGAAAACGTGCATGGTATCCGGTTCGTGTTATTCCGAATAATGTAACGGAATTCACGTTATTCGATTTACAACTTGAGCAAACCTACGAACTGACGTTAGTTGCAGAAAATGAGTTTGGTTTGGGAACATTCAGTCCAATCAATCTGATTCGATTGAATAAAACTGATGATTTAACCGTTGATTATTTATATGAATCCAATCAAACGAACTTCTCTCGGCCGATTTCACCGCGAAATCTTCAATTATCACAATCAGGATCGAGTCTTTACATAAAATGGGATCATCCGAATAAAATCGAGCCAACAGCACAAATTGCTCATTATGTCATACAATGGCGTTCGATGATTCTTTTTAATAATCAACAATCTCAACATTCGATTCTTGTTGACTATCCAACGAATTCCTATGTTTTAAAAGACGTCAAACAATCGAAATATATTATTCAAATTCTCGCATATTCACATTCGGGAACGTATAGTTCTCCGATTGAATCACAGATTAATATTCGTATGTATTCGAATGCGAAAAAAGCAAAATAAATATCTGTGTTTGTTTTTGAATAGAATTCAATTCGATTCTTGCTTATAGCGGATCGAGTCAACTTTTAATATTAGTTTTTTTGGTTTTAATCATATTAACCATCGGATCGATGTGTGTCTGTATGTTTTGTTTATACAAATATTATTACTATCGACGATCGTATTGTACCGATCGTGAATGTGGTAAATCATATAGTTTTCTATTTCAAACAAATCGATTTTTTTTGCTCGATTATAGATTCGAAATGGGAATGTTTATGTTGTTGTTTGTTTCCTATTCAATACAAGTATGTTTAACGAAATGCTAAAGTTGATTTTGAAATAAAATGAAATTGATTAGATTGGGCGATTGTTCACATTTGAAAGTCGAACCGTATCATGCAAGTCTTTTGAAAAGCAATGATCTTCCGTCGACACCATTATTTCAACCAACAACAAAGCCTTCGCCTCCAGAAAGTTTCACCGACTCAAATGTTTCTCTTGCTAAAGTGACCATGATTCCGCGTTGTCGAGATTCGATCATATCAACGACAATGACAACACCACAATCGAAACGTAATTCACTTTTAATCGATCATTCACAAGTCAATCCATCGATGACTGACGAATCGAAGATGTTATCATCGTTTGAACCGCTTGTCAACGGAAGAATCTCGCCTGTACCATATGTCGATGGAGATACACGGAAAAATACAGGTCGTCTGCCATTGGAAGTCGTACCTGAACTGAGCGAACTCGATGTGGCGAGTAATCGCTACAGTTTTGATCCAACTTTACCTGTGTCTCATCGTTCTCATTTGATTCAACCTAGTCCTGTTCTTATTACATTTGATTCTAGTTCACTGAAACGTCGTACTTAAAAAACGTTCTTTCTTTTCTACGGACACACTAATGCATAATATCATCTTGTTTCTTTTTCTTTTCTTCGTTTGTTTTGTTTTTGTTGTGTGTGTGTCTGTCTGCGACCATCAATGAGAATGAATATGTCTAATTTACATTGAAATAAATAGATCTGATCATTTTTTTACGTCTCCTAGAGATACTAAGTCTTGTTTCAGTGTCTACAACGATAATATTAAAATGAATCATCTAGTAAAATTTGAAAAAGTTCGATAACCGTTATTTCCAGGGTCATAACTTTTACCCATTTAGAGCTTAACGCATGTATCCCTGCTATAATTATGAAGAACATCTACATTTCTTTCATTCTCATCATGGCGAAGTAATGGATTAGTATATTTCAAGAACTCTTATAAAATTGTAATGGATTTCATCGTTCGATATCTAAACACTAACAGCTTCTCGATTTTTAAGTCAACAGTAACCGGCAATTAAAATATATTATCGATGGGCATTACTCATGAAGAAAGTGGATGGTTTATTTTAAGTTCAACAATAAAAACTGTGTCTCATTAATTTTTCTGATCATTATATAGACATACGTAGCATGATAACTATCCTTTATAGAATATGTCGCTCATTTTCCTTCAAGCAATTCCTGTTTAACATTAGATAGTAACAAAGCATAATGAGAAACATATTTCTATAATTGACTATCATTCTCGTGCTATTTAGTGTTCGTTCTATCTTTTTAAAAGATCTATTGAATACGTAGACGAAAAATTTCATCAATTTCCAATTGGTAAAATTCTCTATCATTGAAATATTCACAAGTATTCCAGAGATATTATATGTTGAACACCTGCTATCATGTGCTTGTCATATTTGTCATGTTCTCCATCTGGAAAGTAGAGTTAACTATAATATAAGCAATTCTATTTGTTATCTATCGTATTCGAGAAGAAGCATGAAGACAGACAGACAGATAGAATACCATCATATCACATCCTTCGTTTGCATCATTCTTCAGCTAGTTAGCTGGTGGATGATAGAAAAATAAAACACTATGCTTATTACAAACATCGACAGTCTTGTTTGCTCCAGTTTTTTCTTCTTCTCTTTTCTCTATTTGCCAAAGCGAATATCTAAACAAAATACATACACATCAGAAAAAGAAAACTCGAGTAATTGACGTGTTCTCTTGGTGATATTAGATAAATTACATAGATAAGGCTAATAACGATGGCTTTCCCTTTTTCTTATGAGAAAAGAATGAGAACGAGAAAGTTATCCATTGCCAATACGCCAAAATCAATTAGTAAATCGCTATAGCTATTTTATTCATATTAGACGAAAGTAAAGAGTAGAGTATAGATTAATATCACATCATTTTGTTTTTAATCTTTCAGATTAAAACACACACTCACAAAGTCAAAATGGACTTTCATTCATTGATGGGTCAAGCTTCGACTATGATGTCGGGCAAACGTAATGATGATAATACGTCCGATCGACTTAACTATCGTTATACAGTCGGAATTCTAGTTGTTTTAGCAATAATCAATATGAATCGTCTCTATACAGATCAGATAAAATGTTGGGTAATATGATGTCGATTTCGTTAGATTCATTTGTTTATCTTTGTTATTCTATTGACTCACAGGTTCCTGCATTTTTCACACCCAATTATGATGAATATGTTCGATCGGTATGTTTTGTACAAAATACATACTATGTTCAACATACAGATAAAACTCCGAAAACATTCGAAATCAAAAAACAAAATGAAATTTTATACTATCAATGGATCCCATTCGTTTTGTTAGTCAAAGCGTTTCTTTTCTATATTCCACGTTTATCATGGAATACATTCGGTTTAAGAAGTGGTGTACACATATCTGATCTTGTCGAATCCTCATACGATTACAAACATCCAGCAACCGATGCTCGACATCGAGAAATGTGTTTGACTTATGTCGTTGATACGCTCGATCAATACTGTAATGATTATCGACGACAAACAGAAAAACGCAAACATTTAAATATCTTCCAACGAATCGTTTCCATAGTCTGGTGTTTCAGTGGAATCTATCTTGGCAATTATCTTGTCGTACTCTATATGGCTACGAAATTAATGTACATTGGCATAACACTATTTCAGATATATCTCTTAGGCATTTTATTAGGATCGAATTTTGCTTTCTACGGAATTCAAGTACTCGATCGTTTCTTTCGTGGTAAAGTTATTCGTTAGTTTTATTTTCGAAAACAATCTGTTTTCTTTTTTGTCGTAGGAATTCATTGGGATACCGAGTCACGTTTATTTCCTAAAACAACATTATGTGATTTTACAATTCGTGAATTCGGTCATCCGAAATTATCTCATGAATACACAGTTCCTTGCGTTCTACCATTGAATCTTTTCAATCAGCAAATGTTTACATTTCTCTATTTTTGGTATGTTATCATCATGTTACTTAACATTGGTGATTTTTTCCTTTGGCTCTATGCTTTAACGCCAAAGAATCGTTTCGATTTTATCTGTAAACGACTTCATTCAAAGAAACATCCACTCTCAGATTATGCCAATCACGAAGCTCATATTCTTGCTTTTACTCATGATTATCTCGAGTCTGACGGATGTTTTATTCTGTCGTTAATCAAAGAGAACACATCGGATTATGTGGCGGCTGAAATTGTTCATCGTTTATACGCGCAGAAATTTATCAACGAATCCAAAACTAAACTCTCTATAAACCTATGAAAAACAACGATATTTAGATAGAAACGTATTTATTATCGATAACATCTGTTTGAATTAAAACAACACATACAAGCAACGTTGTTACAACTGTCGAAATGACAATACCCGGTCGAACAGCTAAACCGAAGAGTTTCACACGTAGTTCAGCTGCCGAAATAAATAAAAGAAAACCATCGAGTTCACTCGGTGTAGCTGTATGATAACCATAGACACGCATGGAATGACTTATTGGTTGAAATTTATCACATTTTGATGTTACTCGAGCTGCCTAAGAAAGAAAAGTGACTCGAAAGTTTGCAGTTTTTCATTTAAATAATATATTACCATGCCAACAGAAAACATGAGAATAGGAAGCCAAATCAATGGATATAAAACTCGATAGACAATTGTTAACGTTTGTGTGTAATCATCACGTACAAGTATAACAAGACCTTATTTAATCGAAATGAAAATATCTGCTATTAAAAACAGGAAAGAAATCTTACCAACAATAAGACGATCAATAAAATACACAATTAATAGTGACATCATTCGTGATACTGCACTATTTAGCTGTGTTATAGAGGATTTAAGATCAAGAATTTGTTTCATAGCTTCTAATAATTGAACGGATTTTTCTTCTAATCGTGTTCGAATAGCTTTACAATAGAAAACAATTAATTCACAATGAGATACGAAATTCATCACAACAGCTAAATGTATGCAATTTTTCACCAATAAACAAATGATATCAACGATAAATAAACTATATCCCATTGAATCTCTGAAGAATAGAGCAAAAAAACAAACAAACAAACAAAATATTTGCATACAAATATTAGTTTGATTAAACGTACGAATCATTGTGACTTTCGAATACACCGTGATGATTGAAATCACTGATGACTACAGATAGTGCATGAACAGTGACGGATGCAAATACCCAAATGCATCCCATTAAAAGAAAGATTCTATGTTAAACAGAATGTTCAACTCATTGAATACAAAGAATTTTCTTTTACTTCAATCGTCGAATAACTCGATTCGGACTGCACAATCTGATATTTCGATCAGCATTAATAAAAACCTACGACAACAACAAAATGACAATCAATTGAACTTATCGTTTACTTTTTCAATAAGAGAATACATTGGTTCACCTTCAGTAATTCGAAAGTAGAAAAAACCAATAATAAATGCAGCACAATGCAAAATATCCGGTATCATATACACAGTAAATACATGACCGCATTCAGTTTCATTTTTCGATTCGATTCGTCGTGAAGGCAAATATGAACTCATGTTTGTTGTATTCGGACCTGGCGTTGTTGAATACATAGGAGCTGACTGTTTGTAGAATATAATATAATAAGCAATTCAAAATAAAGATAAACAACAAATGAAATCATTTACTGTAGTAACAGGAACAGTTACAGTACTTAGACTTCCTTGACAAACAAGAATTTCATAAATATAATTAAATATTAGTAAAACAAAGATAAATAATGGATAGATTATATTCAGAATTCGAAGAAGAATTGATGAACGTCTGTAACTATCAACACCAAATGGTCTCCAACTGATCTGGAAAATCCATAAAGAATTTGTTAGAAAAATCAAAAAAATCTTCTCTCAACATACGAGACAAAGTATCTTTCGAAATGGATGGATGATTTGTTTTTTACAACGAATTAAACTAACTGTCGTAGGATGCGCCATACTATTATCCGATTCAACGATCTAAATAAAAATCGAACATCATCTATGTATATTTTTGTTTTTTTGTTAAAATGATTCGTCAGATTATAATCACAATGAGCAGCAAGTGACAATAGTTTTCATGAATTTTGTGGCATGCTTTTTTTTACTTGAGCTCATTTGATTCGAACCTCTTGTAATTCAACCCAATTTGTATCTGATTGATTTAATTTCCTTCTCACCTCAACTTTGAGACATTCGAAATCATCAGCAGTATTCGTTGAATTATTCAAACTTCGATAATCTTCTTTTGTTGCTGTGAAATTCGGCAGAGACTAAAATTTGCAAATAATAATCACATTAACAAAAAAACGAAATCAATTGTGATTACTTGTGAACGATCATAAGCTATCGAAGCCATTTGTTCTATTTTTCTTGTTATTCACAATATCTCACAGCATATGACAGTTGTGTTACTATTATCACAAGCGCAAACAACGAGAGAAAGAAAAACGAAAAGACAATAATAATAATATAAAAACACAAAAAAGAAAACGTCGACGAGAATAGAACGAACAGATATAGAGTTTATATCGTCGGATAAATAACAAAATTCACACTATTTTGAATAGTTTATGTCGATGTTGACCTGGTAGATCGCCTTCTTTTTCTTCTCTTTCGCTTTTCTTATTCGTCGTTCTTATCAAAAATGAAGTCTTAGCATAGATACGAGTTATCATATCGCTTGATTTTTTCGCATTTCTAATTTGTTTGTCTGATATAAATAGCAAACATCAACTCGAAAATGATTTCTCTCTTTTGAACATTACTGTTCAAATATAAATCAAAGACTATCCGTATATTAATTTGATAATATAAGGCTTAAGTTAATTCAGTAGATCGAAGTAAGAAGATTTTTCTTTTCTTTTTACGGATCAAATCTCTATTTTGTGAAACACATATACGTCTGCATATATAAACATTCTGTCTAATATGATTATTATCTTTGTGACATGAGAAGGATAAAAAAGAAGAAGAAGAAGCGAAACGAAATCTAGACAGAAATTTACAAGTACAATTAAATAGATATCCTTCGTAGATAATCGGATTGAATTTCGATGAGAAAACATCGAAAAATGTGGATCATTTTTGTTTACTAATCATATGCAGACGATTGACATTATTTTGTTATTGTATTTCCAGAATGGTATTCATCGTACCAAAGTAAATTTCCCGATCATCACGCGCTTTCTTCTCGTTTTCTATCAATCATATCGACATAATAACAAAATTTGTCCGAACCGTAAAAAGTACAAAAAGATTTGTTAATGTTTTTTCAATTCAGATGACCTATCTTTGATTCGTTGATCAGCAGATAAGCATAACATTTTTATTAGACACACAGAAGACAGATGCTACTTAGTCTAAGGTCGTCGTTTTGGCGTTAAGATATGTATAAACAGAAAAGCGCAGTGTATTACGTGCCGGAAGAAGAAAGCCTAGTTACTGATCTATTGACATCATCGAGACGTGCAAATAGACGTTGGATGAAAGAAGAATGCTTTCATAATTACAAAAGAACTCGATTTATCATGAAGCATTGTTGTCGAAATGTTCGAATAGGTCTTTTTTCTTCTATTTAGAGCATAAACTAAAGTCAAAATATCCGAATAATGGCTTTTGATGATTCTCAAAGTGTTGATTGTGCTCTACTTGCTCACGAATCACAACATGTACTACAACTCGATCCAATAACGCCATTGAATTCGACGAAGTCAAATCGGCACAGTGTCAAATGGGCAGTTCGAAATAGCCTGTCGAATTCAAGTCTTCGTCTATATCGATCACCTTTTCGTCGCAATGGAATTAATTCATTATCGGTTCGCTCTCAACATGGATCTTCATCGTCATTATCATTTCCATTATTTCGTCATTTTTATCTGATGAGAGATTCGTTTAAACATAAACGACGACGATATCTAACGAATAAATCACTCACAGGCGATTCGTTACTATCCGATATATTTCATGCTGCACCACGTATTGAAATTCGTCATATTATAACGACTATTTTACTTACAATAACAAGTGCGTTTCTTCTTATATTTATGATTTTTCTTGATTTTGCTTATTTAAATGATGCATCACATGATGATCGAAATGTATGTTTTCATTATCCAAAAGTTTGTGTTATGAAAGGGTTACTCGTAATGGTATTCATTGGCATAACAAGTTTATTATGTTATGGTATTTTGACATTATATATTCGAGCAAGACGTCATTCACGTTTGCTCGAACGGAAAACAGATGAATTAGAAAAAGAGAAATGTTTAACACAAAAATTATTGCATCAAATTTTACCACCTTGTGTTGCCAAAGATTTAATCAATGGTCGTAAAGCACCAGCGGAATATTTCGATTCTGTGACTGTCTATTTTTCAGATATCGTTGGATTTACTTGTATAGCTAGGTAATTTGTCTTTCTCTCTATTCGAAATGAAAGTCTAACAAATGAAATTCTATTTAGCATGTGTTCACCGAATGAAACTTGTGATATGTTAAATCAACTCTATTCAATATTCGATTCACTTATAGAAAATTTCGATGTTTACAAAGTGGAAACTATTGGCGATGCATACATGGTTGTATCAGGAGCTCCAACAAAAAATGGTGATAAAGTAATTATCAATCTTCGAACAAATTGAATCATTCGATTTTCATTTCATTAAGCATCCAAATGAAATTGTCAATATGTCATTAGCATTGTTACGTGGTAAACAACAAGTTTGTGTTCCACGGACATTTGCCGAATTAAAACTACGCGTCGGAATTCATACAGGTTAATATGGAAATTGCTTTTTTTTGCATTTATATTGTGCCTATTGTATTGTCGTGTTTACATAGAAACACATTAACTAATAAAAAAAATCTAATTTATGTTTAAATATTCCTTAGGTCCCGTATGTGCAGCTGTAATTGGCTCTAAAATGCCTCGATATTGCATGTTCGGTGATACAGTCAATGTTGCTAATCGAATGGAATCGACTGGTTTACCTGAACGAATTCATATTAGTGATGATACATATCAAAAGTTAACTAATCGTGAACAATACGTATTCGAAGATCGAGGAGAAATTAATCTCAAAGGCAAAGGTTTAATGCGAACGTATTTTCTTCTTAGTCGAAAATCAAATCCAAGATCACGAACGAATACAGGATCGAATTACGAAGTTTAAATCGTTTTGTTTTAGTGATTTTATTTATTTTTTTTTTGTTTTATTTTGTCATTTCTATTAAACTGTACACACATGTTTGCATATAAATATTTTCTTAAAACCATACCTACAATTCCCTTATTCATCAAATTTGAATGAAAAACATAAAATATAAAACACGTCGAGTTGAATAAAGTGTGAAAACACAATATATGATTGAAATCGATTATTTGCGCTCGTTTCTGTTATTGATATTATTGCAAAATCCGTTTTAAAACTTTTCATGATACAAAAGAATATGTTCTTTTTACTGAATAGACGGTTTTCGTTTTGTTACTAATGTCAAGCAACAGCTGCTGTAACAGATTTTCTTTCGTTTCTATCCTATAAATAGTTTTATTAGTATTATAAGTATTTATTTCTCTTGACAAGAATGCTATTCGTCCCCAAATATATAGCTCTTAGTGTTCTTCGTATTACAATATCATAAATTACAGACAACTAGACGAACTATTCATATCATCGACGGGAAAAAATTCAATAAAACATTGGTAAGTAAATATTGTAGACTTCTGATGAATGATAATGACTGTTCAATTATTCATCGACAGACTTCTATTATTAATAGAGCATTTTTATTTTCTCTTGACGTTTTTTTTTGTTTTGGAAAACGCAAAGAAACAAAAAGGAATTAAATAAAGGTTAAAGGCAATAATTGTTTTTGTATTATTGAAATATATAGCAATCCAATCGTTAAATATCTAAAAGCATGTTCCAAGACATTTACGAAGAAAATAATCGCTAAACCATACTAGACAAGAGGAATTCTTTTTTTTCTTCTATTAATTCTAAGCCTACATATCAGTCTACAGGTCAAATAGGCATAAATGACAGATTTATAAAAACGTATTCGTCATTGCAGAAAAAAACCAGATAAAGAATTATTAACATTGCCTTTTCGACTTATAGAGATTTGTCGTTTGTTTATCTAGGATCATTATTTCCGTTTTATGAGTTACTCCATTGGTTCGAAAATGATAGATTCATTTTGATGAATATTTGATGCGTCTATTTTACGTAATATCCATGTTTATACAATAATAAACTATTAATGTTCAATTAGAAAATCACACTCAAGGTTTTTTTTTCTTTTGTTATCATCATATTTATGACATTTTGGTTATTTTTTTTTATTAATGTATACGTATCTACGAACAATAGAAGCCGTCCATTAGAAATAATCAGACATGTAATAATCACTGACAGATAGAGCAACAACAACGTTTGGCAGGTATCATCAACGCATATTTGGTAGTACTGACCTTACTTTTCTCTATCCAAAAATGGTTGCTTATATTCATCGTTTGTAGTCTTTTTCTCTTTTTTTCTTTCTTCCTTTCTGTTTTCTTGCATTTTTTCTTCTTCAAGGAAACATATAGTATGTCTTTCTAGTTATTTCCCTATCAGAGAACGACCTACTTGCCGATTCATCTGACAATTTTCTTCTCTTTCTCTCGTTTGCTTTCTTGTTATTCTCCTATGGTATATCGAAGAATTTAGGATAGGAATTTTTTTCTCGGCATACTTTCTAGATGGTCTGATCTTTTCATATCATCATAACACATATTACTTCTACAGTAAGTCGTCGAAAGAAATTTAGTATACAACAAGCTTGAATAATGAATAATGAAATGAAAAAAGGTTATTGTTTTGTTTTGTTGAAGATTATTGAAATTTTTCATCTGGTCGATCGGAAAAAGATTCGTAATTATGTTCTTTTCTTAGAACGTTGATGTGCATTCAGTATCAGGATAATCATTATTTTTATTATACTTCTTAACGAATATAAAAAACAGCAACGACAACAACATCTATCAAGTTCGACAGAATCCATCTGCTTAGAAATAATCAACATTATCATGAATAACCGAAACGGAAAAACGGGTGTGATAACAATCTCAGCTGCTGAAGCGCTTGTCCAACGAAATATTCAATTGATGCGTATAACACTCTCGTTGACAGCTCTTTCATTCGTTACGTTTTCAATTATATTAACATCAAGCTATTGGGTTATCATTAATTTTAATGATGAATTTTTTGATATCAGAAAAAATCGTTATATTGTTCGGTCGACGTATGGTCTCATTTGGGAATGTGTGTACGGACGAACTAGCAAAACATCTATGTATGGTTAGTATTGATAAATTGTATATAATTATAAGACTGTTGTTTGTAAGATTAGAGATCTATCCAGGGTAAAATAAACTGTTGACACTTTTTTTTATTATCCTATTTGATTTATTTTGGGAAACGAATTGTATATATATATATATATATATGTGTTTTTTCTTCGTCTTAGAGAATACATGTGATTACCATCAAAATCACGCTTATAATAGTTCATCAACAGCTGAACAAACATTGATTGGTACGAGTATAGTTCGAGTGTTGTATGATTACTTAATCAAATATCTTTCTTGTTTTCTTTTTAATTTAGGAATGGTTCGCACAATGCTCTCATTTAGTGCCATTCATATTCTTCTTTTAATTATCACATTCATTTGTGGTTTATACAGTATTCGTGAATATCGATATACATACAAACGTTTAACAGGCATGATTTACATTCTAACAGGTACGAATTGATTTCGATTAAGATCAACATTTTGATAGATTTATTTTTAGCTGCATCACTTCTGGTTTGCATCGAAGTTTTAAGCACAATCTTTCGACATATAAGTCAATATTTACCAGATATTTATCCCAAAGGCACGAAACAATCCTACGGAATCTGTTATATACTTGCGTGGATTATATTCTTTATTTTACTTCTTTCGTCGTTTATCTTCTTCGTTTGTAGTAAAAAACGAAAAGGTACATTCGATGAAGCAACTGAAGAAGAAGCATTGGCAAATCTGCCTGTCGATCTCGGTCGATTTTGAACATTCGATATTGTTTTTCGAAAATATATACGTGTATATGTTGCACTGTGCCTTTTTTTCTCAAAACGAAATTTATTTGTTATGTAGTAATTTAACAAAAAACACGATTTCTTTTTCGTCTGTACTCGATCTATTTTGTTTTTTGAAAGGACACAATTATCAATATTTGCAATTACTTTCCATTTATTCATCGGAGAAATTGCATGTTATAATCAAAATTGAGACGATTCTCTCGAGAATAAACTAAATTCAATATAAAATATCAGAAACAAAAAGAAAGTAGCGTTTTTTTTCTAACCGAATATAAGTTATCCAATAATAATTTTAACGAGAATACACAGAAAAACAAACGTTTCATCGCACTCTACCGAAACTATCTCGTGCCATCTTCTTTGTTGATCATCCTTGAGGTGTAAGTAATAAATCTTTAGTAAATCTATGATGATGTTGTCTATCAGCAATCAATCTTATTTGATGCATATGAACGTACGAAATAGATAAAAATTAATCTATTCTCATTAATCGATTTTCAATTAGATTTCTATTAAATCAATTTCTTTTTTTCCTCACATGCAAACTAAAGGATATATGCAAAGTTATAGGTAAATTAAAAGCATAACTGTTACGTGTGTTCATTAATTGATAATATCAATCGAATAAACATGCGTATCTCATTATTTAAAATAACATGATAAATTCGACTGTTGAATCTAAAAGAAAAAACAGTCTAAATATTTGTTAAAGATTATTGATTATCTTTTAACATTGATTTTGTCAGTAAAGGTCGTTCATGGTATTATTATTTATTCTAATGATTTCTTAGTGTATCAAGAAGAATGAATGGCATATGGACATTGATCATCATCGAGAGTGTTAATAGTCGAGAAAAGAAGAAGTTAGATAATCGAGAGATTTTCTAATGTCTTTTTCTCGAGCCAAGTAATCAGTCGATCGAGCTGAATAAAAGAAAAAAGTAAGATATCAAATTAGCAGGCTGACTGGACGAGAAGTATGGCGTTTTGTTATTTGATTTTCTTTTTTTTTCTTGTTTCGTTTTTTTTTATTATTACAAATGAAAGCGATTGAGAGAGTACACAGACTCATAAATGACTATTTAGTATGCGAATAAATCGTTATTGATCGAGAATTTATTATCACAATCATCAACTTGCATCCGCTTTGACGAAGGAGAGAATGTGACGCAACAATTTATGAAATAGTCATTTTACATTTCCTTTCATCTTCTCCTATCACATAGTAAAGTGTTAATATGGTACTTTTCTTTTTTTTTCAATGTCACCTGCATTCTAGAATCGCATCGTTTTCTTCTTTTGTTGTTGAGACTAAAAACGTCGAAATAGATCGCGTCTCGTAAAGTTCATTCCTTTCAGCGATATGTATTAAGTTAAGTTACAAGAGAAAAAGGTCAATTCTAAATGAGATTGATTATATATTTTTTTTGTCGATGATGATGGTAATAATGACAATTTCCGTTTGTTTTTTCGTCTTAGATTAATATTGTAACTTTGCATGTCGATCAACTATCTTCATTCTTATTTTTTTTTGTGTGAATTGATTATTATGAAACACGCATCAATGAACGAAAGAACATAAACATCCATTTGCTTATTATTATGATTATCTATTTCTGAAGGCATATTCAACATATGAAGATAACTGTAGAGTATATTTACCCGAAAAATGTCTATGATATGTTTCATCGAATGAAGATTTGTCTTCTATTCAATAGTAATAGTCATTAGTTCTTTGTTTTCTTTGTATATGCATCATGCCGATGGACCATATACATGTATGACCTCATTCTACTTTCTTACTAGTATGATATACTTAGAAAAGACAAGACAGAGAACGAGTCAATGAATATTGATTGTATTGTATATGACTAATTTGAAATTCTATTGAAGATGAACACTTAATTTATTATTGTAGACTATCGATTCATTTGTAGGTAATATTTGAAAGCAATTTCAGCTTACTAATTATACAGGTAAAGAAAGAGAACAGAGGTGATGATGATGATGGAAGCCAGACAGGCAATATATTTATAAATACATATAAGCGTGCATGTCCTTCGAATCTATTGGCGACTACAAATAAATGTGTAGAGAATCGAAGAGGGTGGTCTACATTCCAAGGTGTCAGCATATATTGATGTATACACCAATCTAGAATTTCACTCTTGAATACGTAGTTGACAGAAACAAGGCTAGTAAATGATAGAAAATGATGACGGATCGCTCAAAAGTATATATATATATATACACGTACAAACATTTTCTATCAGTTCAATGTTGCCATCTCAAGATCGAATGAAATAAGTCGACGACAGTCGAGCTAATTTCTTTCTTTCTTCCTTTTTGTCCTCATTCGTTTTGTCTACTTGACTATTGAAATACTAAACAAGACAAAGTAACCATGCTCTCAACATCTTTTCTTTCTGCTTAGTTTTCATTGAAGTAGGTGTGCTCGATTTATTTTTTTTTCTTTTTCTCTATTAACGGTGATCTCTTTGTTACCTTCGTGCATTATATTACCTTCTCTTATTTGACCATGCTCATTATCGTCAGCGTCAAGTTCTTTTCTTCTTATATAATAACCTAGTGAAAAATTGAGAAAAATTAATCAGTCAAACTGATCGGAATAGAATGACAAATGAATGAGAGAAATTAAATAGCTCAAATATCGTGTAAGAATTTCATTCAATGAACAAATATTTTAATTCCTTTTTTTCTTCCTTATTTCCTCTATATTCTTCAATCAGAAAAGAAAAAAACGAGCGAGCGAGAGAGAGAGAGAGAACAGAAGATTTTTGTGTTGTGGTTAGATACTACCTATCCGACGTATTTTTGAGTTGTGTCTTGCGATTTACAAGCGAGAAACTGAATACAATGGGATATATTGATGTTCAGTAGTCTGTGCATGACTGCATTCTATGCCTACATGAACTTGTCGAACAAAAAAACAGTTATCGAATATGTCATATTGATAGGAACTAATTCATTTTCTATCTTCACTTCGTTTTTTCTTTCTCTCTCTCTCTCTCCTTCCTTTCTTTGTCTTTTGCATATATATTGAACTTCTAGAAAATAGAGTATGCCGTTGTCGCTGTTGATGAGAGTGTTACAAACGTATTTTGTGCTTAATGACATGTTACATACATGCATACACTTCCATAACAGTTAACTTTGCCTTTGTCTAATCTAGTACTCTCATGTATATAAATATACATATTATGAGATGAATTATAACGAAAAATTCTTTTTCTTTGCACTGATTACCATGATGATGTGATGTTTAGTATTATGCGTATATGGGTGTGTGTGTGTCCTCTCTTCATATGTTGTTCGATTATCTTAATGTGCCTACTTATTTCATTGAACTATTCTTCCTCGTTTTTTTTTCTTCTTTTGTATTACACCTAGTTTATATATCCATTAAGTACTCTTAGAGCCAAAGAAAAAGAAATTACTATTTATATTGATGATGATTTTGTAGAGAATAACGCGTGAACAATGTACGATAACGCACATCTAGCTTCCTATGCTAATATCCCATCACGGCCATGTCGAATACAATACAGTCGTTGGTCACTTAATTCGCCAGAAGAATCGATAAATTCTCTCCCATCACCACTTTATTTCTCTCAATCACAACAACAACAACAACAACAACAACAGCCTGTAGTAGATTCAACAGCTGATTATGTTAACTATTATCCGTCATCAGTATCATCGACATCTTCATCGCGTGTATCTCATTATGAACGACCTCGATCAACGATCCTATCGGATCCACCATTAAAAGTTCAATCAACATTTCATGTCAACGAACTTCGTCGACGGTACGAACAAAAAGCTGTAATCGGCATTGTTAAACCAATGGTACATCAATTATCTTATAATCCATTGAACAGTAATAATATTGAAAATAAATTTCCTGATATGTCGATAAAAACTCCGTATCCTTACGATTCAACACGTTCACTTTATCCTCCGCCGATTCCGACGCCAACATTATGTCCATCGACATCATCATCTATTATTTATCGAACTCGTCCTCCGATTTCAAATCATAACAGTAACGGTCCACCACCGATTGCACCGCGACGATATTCGTCGATAAGTACTAATAAACGTACGTCATCTCGTCGTTCATCAAGAACAACATCAACGTCATCATCAATCGTCGGTATTAATGAAATATCATCTAAAGCATCAACACATGAAAACGAACAACAACAACAACAACAACAAAATGATTCAAATAATGAAATAATTATTGATGTCAAACGTATTGAAATGTTCTATGGAAGTGTTGGAACATTGGTTAAAGCTGCTCGTTCGATTGCTCGACTTTATATTACAACGACACGGCAATTAGCAAATTTCGAAGATTGGTCTTGTCAACAGTTGGGTGTTCCAGTTTGGATTTACAATACTGTTCGTTTTTTTCTTTTCTCTTACGATCGATAAATCTCTCTCTCTTTTTTTTCTGTATTCCTTCAGGGAGCTAATTTAAAACGAACACGACAAGTTCAATTACTACTCGCTCAACACGATAGTTGCTTTGCACTTTGGTCAAATTTAATATCAAGCCAAGCTGAACTACGTTCACCTAAGGAAAATTATATCACTTGTTGGATACCAGAGAATAACACGTTGGCTGTATTCAAATTCGAACGTCAAGATGCTTGTCGATTATTTTTTCGACATTATTATGAGATCTTAGAATATGAACGACGAATGAATTTAGCCAATCCACCACCATTACCTGATGAAAATCTATCGAATTCTCAACCACAACTAAATAATAATAATACGAAAGATGTTCCACGTCGATATTCACGTTTGAGAACAATTACAAATCGACAAGATAAAGAACAACAACAACAACAATTCGAATTACGTCGTTGCCGAAGTTTATCGAAAATTCGTACGGTTAAAAAATCCGACATTTCAGGTCCGATTAATTTCGAACATGTCAATCACATTGGTAATCAATCGAAACAACGACCATTATCCGTTTGTGGAACAATTCGTTCTCTACATGCATCGATGTCGCATTTGCCTAGTAGTAGTACAATAATTGATCGAATATTTAATCAAAATAAAAAACGTTCATCAGGCTCGTTCGAACCACGAACAACAGCGGTTTAGTTCTAGTGATTGATGATTTTGATTTGTCTATTGTGCTGCATGTATTCGTTTTTTTTGTCTAACTTGAATTTTTAACAAATGAAAAATAATGTAAAGATTATATTGAATTGAGTTCAATAAATATATTCTAACTAATGATATTTTTACAAGATAAAGGTTATGAAATATGAGAACTATTGAGAATGATGTCTAGAAAATTTCAGATCTCAATATTTGAACAACCACTTGTAACAGGAAAGACATCATTATGAAAAGTATTTACAAATGTTTGAGTACGTTCATTATCTATAGTATGCATGTTTAATAAGTTATCATATCTTTATAAAATATCAAAAATCATGAGTTGTAGATCGCAGATACGTATGAAGGCGAGAGTGGGTTGTTTTACGTCGATTAAAAAAAACCGATGCTCGTTTGATAATGGATTTATTCAGTAGTATCAAATAAATTATTGTCAAATCATGCTCATCTATCAATCATATGTCTCTGTTCAAGTACGTTAATCAAATGAAATTCAGTTATGCAGTAGAAAAAATTTTAAGCACATAACATGTAATATACGTTTTCTATAAACATTCCGGATCGACAGAATTTGCTCAATGAGTACGCAAATGCAATGTTTGATGAAATAATTTGCTTTTATTTATACTGGTTGCATAATTCTGCATTGATAGATCATTCTAATGGACAATGTCCATGTTAGATCATCAAGGATAATCGATTTTTTTTTGTTGTAATTCATATTGCTTTATGTTAAATATTAATCAGCAACCAAGTGAATATGAGTAAGTTCGTTAATCAAAAGAAGAAGAAGAAGAAGAAGAAATGATGTCCTTGACTTCACCAGTACATAATCACATGACATCGACATTTGCTCACTCTCATTCTCACTTCCTCCTTTTCTTTTTTTTTCCTCGTTTCTATCATCTTCATCTGTAATCAACACCTAAAGGTTCTCGTAGTCTTTCTTTCTTTTCTTTCATATTTCTCTTTCAAAAGGCCATTGGTTTGCTATTCAAATGCCCACATGGGCATATTTACATTTATGCAGATTACGTGAACACTTTATTTCGGTCTTTATTCTTTCGCTGTATTTCACGTATAAACGTATATAAATATAAGCGTGTGCGTTTATTGAGTTGTCCTTCGTGTACGAGTGTCAACGTCGGCCGACTAGATCAGTACAAAAAAGAGAAAAAATCAAAAAGAAAAAAGTTTCAGCCGCCCGTTAGTTCTTAAACGTACATTGCGTTCAAGACACTGGGCGACTGATGCATTTGGCGTACGCGTGTGTGCGTGTGTTGTCGCCGTCATCATTGAAGACCGAAAGGCATTGGATGAAATAAAGAAAAGAAAGAAGAGAAAACCGAGACAGACATGCAAAGCAAGGCTATAGAAGGTGTCCCCCGTCGTGCACACGCGCTTCTAGTTGCACTGCGCGTTTTTGATATTTCTTTCTCTATCTTTCTTCGCTTGTGTTGGTCGAGTCATCCCTCTTCTTTTTTTTTCTCTCTCTCCGCTGTCGTTCGGCTCATGTTGATTTAATCTGCGCGGATTATTTCACAATTGCCACCGACCATTCGCGTGGTTGAAAAAAAGAAGAAGAAGAAGAAAAGAAGAAAAAAGGAGTAAAGAAGAAAAAGAGCACGAGTTGCATATACAAAAGGCCAACCAGATCGGGCAACAAGGACGATCAAAGAATGAGTCGAAGGAGAAAGTAATTTCTCTTTCATTATAGTCATTATGTCCACTGAAGCGTTTTTGCTCTTTTTTCTTCGACAATCTTCAGGTGTCTGAATTCGACACAATAGAAAGTTTTTGCCTTTTCTTTTTTTTTGTCTGTTGAATATTATTCAGATTCCGTGAAAACAATCTTGCAGAAACCGAACTGAAAATAGCTATCTCATGTTGTAAATATCTGTATCGATAGAGATGCGTATGGTAAATAACTAGCACGCATCTACAAGCTTTCGATGGACACGTTGTGTATGCTGGCAGAATTCTAAGGATGATGATGATGATGATGAAGAAGAAAAATAGGTTGTTGTTGCATTGTGTGCCGCTGTTGATGGTCGTTTTACAGAGAACAAGAACAAGAAGAAAAAAAAGAAGAACAGCGAAAAAAAAATCGGGTAGTAACAAGAATAATAGGCAACTTTGTGTGGCTGGACAAACCAGATGTTGCATACAGCGCAAGCAAGCAAGCGAGAGCGAGCGAGCGAGAAATGCAATGCGAGAAAGGAAGAAGAGAAGAGAACGTCGTCACCATCACCAACCAACACTCGAACGACGACCAACGGTAAAGCGTCAAATAATCGTCCGTTTGACTGTAATGCATTTTTTTTCTCTCGTTCTCTCCATCCTTGTGGTGTCCTGTCCCTTTTACTCTCTTTCTCGCGCGCGCTTTGCTTGCCCCTCACTTCGTCTTCGCTCGTTTGCCGCTCTCGGCTCGCGCTCTGTCTCTCTCTCTCTCTTTCTACGCACATGCATACACACGCACACGATCAGTGTGCAAGGACATAACAAAATACGAGAGTAGAGGACACGAGAGGGAAGTAGCAAGAACGTTTTCATTAACGGTCACTTCATCTATCGTTATGTATATCTATATACATAATCATATGTGTATATACGTATATATACTACGATGAGGACGATAACTTCTATTGTACTAGTCGTAGAAATATATTCTTAAGTATGTAACATATTTAAGTTTCAAGAAATCATATTAACATTTGACCCTCTAACATGTACATTGCATTCAAAGTATGTTACAACATACCATCTGTTCGATTTTTTTTCGATTGGTAAAAAATATATATGATCTAATTGAGTTGACATTTTGTAAGTTATCATGTTCTCGTTTTTTTCTTCTTCTTTTTTTCCCTTTTTTACTGAGATATGATTTGACCCGTCCAAATACCATCGTTACTACGTTTTTAGCAAAATAAGACTTGGGTTTGAAAGAAAGAAAATAATATATGAAAGATGATTGAGGCCGGATGGGTAGCTCGCCTGCGGACTCCCATTTCATCAACAACCAGTCATGGCATCGAGTGACGATGATGGTAGTCGTAGTATTGTGTTGAATACCAACGCCCGAGCGAGTTTCTTTCTTTCTCACACTCTTATTCTTATTCTTGTTCGTCTTCTTCTTCTTCTCCTCCGACTCTTCATCCTCTTCTTGTTCCTTTTTCTTGTCGTCGTCGTCCTCCTTCTTCTTCTTGTTCTTGTTCTTCTACGTTTTTTTTTCTTCTTATTATTCCATATGGCGGACACACGCAAGTCCGAGACGAGAGACGACGAAGTCGACGACGGGCGGGGAGAATGAGAGAGAGAACACGAGTAAAAGATGATTGCATGTCTAATTTACGTCATGGCGACTACAACTATGTAACGTTCGCTCTCGTCCTTTTTTTCCTCTCTCCCTCCATTCTTTCCTCGCGCAACCATCATCTAATCCAATACGAAGGACAAGGCTATTTCTTTGTGTGTGCGCATGTATGTATATACACGCACATGCAACGTATGCATATTATACAGAACACTTCTTCACTTGCTATTATCCAATACAGTGAGCTGATGATGGTTCTTCCCGATATTTTTCTCCCTCCTTTCGATGTTTATGTGTGTACAATATCTTATTTTTCTGCAAAATATTATCTGACGCATACTCGACAAATCGATTCGATAGAGAAAGATCCCATTTGTTTTTGTGCACGACAAAAACATTTCTTTCATTTATTTGTACGATCGATCTACATAATTGTTTTAGTTACTAGTTCTAGAGTCAATGCTCAACGGTACTGTTGAGCCACTGGTGACCATGACCAGCAGTACGAATCGATTTTTGTCAATGACAAAGACCAATGGCGGTAGCAATATTCATCTAAATAATGATGGATCATCGAAAAAATCAACAGTGAAAACATCATCGACAGGCATGATGCCTTCGTCAATGAACAGTTCGTCAATAAATGCTGACAATCGAATTAAATTTATTGATATGCTCATATGTGGCTCGTGTCAACAAGATTTTCAACTATCGGATATATTGAATTTTATCGAACATAAAGCGACATGTGGTAATAAAGAAAATAAACGAAAGAGTCCGTATTTCGTTTCACAACAACGACAACGTGAAGGTGATGATGACGATTATGATGAAGGTGAGTATGGAGGAGAAGAAGATGATGATGATGACAATGATGAACATCGTATTCATCCATCGAATCGACAACATTTATCATCACAAAAACGATCACAAGTATCCAAAGTGCCTACAAATTCAAATGCTAATATTTCACAAAATTCAAGTACAATCTCAACACTTTTTCTTCTTATTCAAATAGCTTTTTTTTTCTAGTTGAACCTTATAATTTCGAATGTAGTCAATGCGGTGATGTTTACAGTACAGGTACGAAATTAATTCATCGAAATAAAAAAAAAAAAAACTTTGACCTTTTTCTTTAGCTTGGCATCTCATTCAACATTATCAACGTTTACACGGAATAAAAATGTATAGCACATGTTCAAATGAAAATCCTTCGAGCAATGATAATGGCCCATTGCCAAGCGATTCATCAGCATTCAATATTGATCTTGGTGTTTTCGATTCAACCAATCGACTACTCACATCATCGACAACATTTGCTTCGAATCAGTTGATTGCCGCAGCAAATGCTGCTCGATCTGTCCAACAACAACAACAGAAACAGTTGCTCTCATCATCACGATCAAATACAGACAACGTTGGTCTCACTTCGGGTGTTCATTCAAAGGTTAAAATACCAACGACACCTTATCCAAGTTTATTACAAGAAGTTGCACATCGATCGAGTTCCATGGCTAAATTATTCAATGAAGTAGCGAAACAATCGTCGAAAACACATCACAAAACGAAAACAAATCCATCGACAGTAACCGACACAACATTTGTTACACCGAAAATCGTCGATCTTGTCGGAGCATCACGAGTAAATTTGCAATAGAAAATGAAAAAATGTCAGATTGATTGATTTATTGTTTTAGAATGAAAGTGATTCGAACGATAATGTACATAGTGATACAAGTCAAGATACACGACGTCTAAAACGACGACGACCAACTGATTCTTGTCCAAGTGATGAATACGAACAAAAACGACAAAATCCATCGTCTCGTCGTATTTCAGCAGCATCGACACCATCCGTTTGTTTATCTTCGTCCGAAGATGAACCAGGAACAGTGACAAATCCTGACGAATCCAATCCAACTGAAACAACAATGCAACAACAATCACTATCGTCTCAACGTAAACGACATCAACGTAAACCTACTCGATTATCCAACGGAAATACTCAACAACAACAACAACAACTCACAATTCCTGTTAAGAATGAGCCAATAATAAAGAAAACCGAAGATTATCAATGGGTACAACAAGCATTTCGATCGATGATACCGAAAGATGAGTCCGAGCTATCTGCACAACAAAATTCCCCGTTATCGTCATCATCGGCCGTTCTCAATCTATCGACAGTAACTGGATCTGATACCGGTGATCAGAATTTGATCGATCGTTCTCGGTCATCGTCTGAGAGAAGTCAATCGCGTCAATCGAGAGGCATTCATACAACACAAGTGCCAAGTTCAAGTCCTCAACGTTTAATCAAACGCGATCGACGAAATGACACGTGCGAATATTGCGGCAAGGTTTTCAAAAATTGTTCGAATTTAACCGTTCATCGACGAAGTCATACAGGTGAAAAACCGTACAAATGTGAGTTGTGTTCATATGCATGCGCCCAATCATCGAAATTAACTCGACATATGAAAACTCACGGTCGAGGTGGTAACGAAGCATTTCATTGTCGGTATTGTTCGATGCCTTTTTCCGTGGCAAGTACATTAGAAAAACATATGCGTCGATGTGAACACAATCCGCAGATACTTGCTGTATTCAAACAACAACAACAACAAGAACAAACGATGAATTCACCGGGTTCAAATCGTAAATCGACAAGTGAACTTAAAACTGAATATTCGGGCGATGATAATGACGAATTAATGACGGAAGATTACTCGTCGTTTGCTGAAATACTTGATGAACAAAATGAAACTGGCTTAGACGAAGATAATGAGGGTGATGACGACGATGAGGTGGATCTTGTTGACGATGCAGAACAAGTATCGAACGAGCAAACTTGAGTTTCTTGGTTTCCCTTCTTTTTCTATTCAGATACCGTTGTCTCTTTCTCTTTCTCTTATATACATATAATTATACATATTGTGCGTATTTCTTTAATTTATTTTCACTTTCGAATTCATAACCACCTTATTCTCCTCTATTTCCTATGTTTCGGGTTAAGTCTATTTTTTATTTTTCTTTCGTATGTGTTCCCGGTTGGTTGGTTCAACTTGTAATTCAACCGAACAAACACAGAACAGTTTTTCGTTTTCGTTTGGCTTTTGTTACAGTATACACAGCTGAACAGTCTCTTCTATCTATGATCTCTCTCTCTTTAATATGCATAGGCTTTTGTGTCGATTACTTATTTTCAGAAAAGAAAGAAGAAAAAAAAAGGAAGGAAAGAACAGTTTTGTTTCTATTACCCGTGCATATGTCTGTATTTTGAGCACAAACGAACAGTTGTCTTTTTCAATTTATTTCTTTTTCGTTTTGTTTTTTGTTTTTTTTGTTTTTCTGATGTAAATGACGAAATGACCGAATGATGATTTGCTTTGTTCTAATGTACCTTATTCTTACATCGGGTTTCTCTTTATTCATATGTTGTTCCGTGTGTATTTGTATTTTGAGCGAGGTAAAAATGAACAGTAGATGACAAATGACAATATCGAACGTGTCATTTATCCAATATAGAATCAATGTTTTCTATTTTATATTTAACTGTAACTGTGTTATCTGTTGTAACGTTCATTTACATTACACATCCTTTCTTTTTTTGTTTGTTTTCTCTTTTTCTCTCTTTTTTTGATAAATAAGAAATTTAAAAAGACACATATAGAAACAATACAATAAGTGTTAATACGAGTCATATTCGATAACATTTTTCTCTCAAATGAAGAAAGCATCCATCATCCTATGACATCTACTGATTGATGTTTACTGACATATACACCATCGATATGTAACTGGACATAGTAAAACACTTATCATTTATTGATGAATAAAGTAGTTCAAAAAGGCCTGTTACTAGAATAAAAGTACTTCTATATTGAAGGAGTAACCTTTTCTTTTTCAGATAACAATCGAAAATGTTTCGTTCACGTCTTGTGTCCGTTAGTCAACCGTTAATTCAACGAAATGTTGTTACACAAGCTAAATATTCGATAAATAATGAAAATAAAACTGATGATTATCATTCATCAAGTAATTCATTTGATCCACCTTGTCGTCCTTTAACACAACAATTTACTCATCAAGTCACAAATCAAGTGCCACCGCTCGAATATATTGATTTATATAAAAGTGATTTAACATTACGAGAATTTCTTACAAAAGAAAATAAAGGACAAATCAAAGATATGGGTGCAGAATTAGGTACTTTTCATTGGTTCGAACAAGGTCAAGTTGCTAATCGATATCCACCATCATTACAACAATTTGATCGTTATGGACAACGAATTGATGAGGCACATTTTCATCCATCTTATCACGAGCTCATGCAAGCCGGAATGCGATACGGAGTAAATCAAAATTCCCTGTCTTCAATTGATTTCAACTTGTCCTCTTCTATTAGGTTCATTCAGTCGCTTGGGAACCATTACCAGCATCGAAAACCAGTTTCAATCCTCATGGACATTTACAACATGCCGTAGATCTCTCTATTTCAATTCTTTTTCATGATTTATTTTTCGTAAATCTAGGCCGCATTATACATTCTCACACAAGTCGAAGCAGGCGTTTGTTGTCCGTTATCAATGACTTATTCTGGTTATCCAGTTCTTCATCGTTATCTTCATTGTACAAGCAAAACTTTAACTGATAGTTTTCCCATTGATCGAATTCTCTCACGGCAATATGATCAACGATGTATACCCGCAAATCTCAAGTCAGGCTTAACTATTGGTATGGCTTTGACAGAAAAACAAGGCGGAAGTGATGTTCGAGCAAATACAACCAAAGCTTATTGTGATAATTCACAAGAAAAACGTTATGTTCTTATCGGTCATAAGTATAGAAAAAAATCGAAAGCGTTGTTTTCTGATAAATTGGATTTTTGTTCATTAGATGGTTCTGTTCAGCACCGATGAGTGATGGTTTTCTTGTTCTTGCTAAGATCCAAGATGAAAAGAGTCAAAAATCATCATCAACAACTGATGTTCCTTCGTGTTTTTTCGTTCCACGTTGGTTACCTAATGGTGAACGTAATCCATTTTATATTCAACGATTAAAAGATAAACTCGGCAATCGTTCGAATGCATCGAGTGAAATCGAATTTAACAATACTCAAGGCGTAAGACTTCGCATGTTTTTACTTCATTCACTGTCTTTTTCTCTCTCATATTCAAGTGGTTATTGGGCAAAGAACATGATGGTGTTCGAGTCATTATTGAAATGATTCACGGCACACGTTTAGACAGTGCCACATCAAGTGCAGCTTTAATTCGTCAAGCTCTAGTTCAAGTAAACAATCAAAATTTCGGGGAAACTTCATAAATCTACCGAATTTCTTAGGCTACGTGGCATGCTCGTCATCGTCGGGCATTTGGTCGTCCATTAATCGAACAACCTCTCATGAAACAAGTGCTAGTCGATCTATTGCTTGAATCCGAAGCATCGACAGCTCTTGTCATGCATCTTGCTACACTTTTCGATACAACTTATAATAATGTTCATTCGAATAATACCAGTGAAATTCGAGCATTGGCACGTATTGCCACAGCTCTAGCCAAATTCTGGATTTGTAAACGAACACCGGAGACAACCTACGAAGCTTTAGAATGTCTTGGTGGCGCTGGTTATGTCGAAGAATCGATGATGCCACGTATCTATCGTGAAGCACCATTGAATAGTATTTGGTAATTAATTTCGATCGATTGAAATTTTATCGAACAAATTTTTCTTCAGGGAAGGCAGTGGAAATGTCATCTGTTTGGATATCTTACGTTCAATGAGAAAATCTCCTGAATCTCTTCAAGCTTATTTAAGTTTCATGCATGAAACCAAAGGCTCGAACAAACATCTCGATGCAGCATTGGCAAATGTCGAAAAACATCTATTAGAAAAAGATCTTCCAAATGATAAACTCGAACGTCGTGCACGAACATTGGCATCCTAATTAGCTCTCTGTCTTCAAGCTGGCTTGCTCGTTCGACGATTACCACAAGCAGTGAGCGATGCTTTTTGCGCATCACGTCTTGGACCAAATCGTGGCTCGATTTTTGGTGATCTACCGATGGAAATCGACACCGATTTGTTCCTTAAACGATTACCTTTTTCTTAAAACTTCTTTTCTATTAATTTTCATTCACAAAAAAAGTAATTTATTAGTTCGTTATGTCGATGATTATGACTTGAATATATTTAATAAATAACAAAAAAAAAACTTTGGTTATCAAAAATAAGTGATACACTTCGTAGAAAAAATGGGTTTGTTTCATTTTTTTTTTTCGTCTTTAAATTTCGAAAAAAAAACACACTTGAGAAGAGAAAAAGAAACTAGTTTTTTTTCCGAGATTGAGCGTAGTTCTTTTTCTGTTTTGTATAATTAATCCGACTTGATTGCTGTTAATGTCTATCATTCGTAAGGTCTTCATCGTCATCATCATCGTCGTCGATATATGGAATTATTCCTCGTCCTTCGTAGGCTCCCGATTGATCGATAACATTGAAATTTGATGAAAAATTTTGAATTTGAAGAAGCCGCCGAACTAATGCAGAGAATTCAGCATAGTCAACTTGACGATTACCGTCTAAATCTGCTTCGCGAATCATATCGTTCAATTCATCATCAGTTAGTTTTTCACCTAGAAAAAAAAACAGTTTTAAACGATCTTTTGTTGTTTTTCCTCAATGTTTGTCTTTTACCAAGATTGCTCATCACAGAACGAAGTTCAATTTCACTGATAAGACCATTTCCATCTTTATCGAATATTCGAAATGCTTCATTTAGGAGCTCATCATTAAACATTTCTAATTGATTTTCACCTTTACGGTTCATCATTAATTTAAATTCGTGAAAATTAATTAATCCATCACCTAAATATTTCAACAACAAACTCGAAATCGATAATTGATTCGTTTTGAAACCAACCGTCTTGATCGGCATCTTGTATCATTCGTTCTAATTCATTTGGCGTTGTCTCGTATCCAATTGAATGCATAACATATGCAAGATCTTTAGTACGTATAACGCCTCCGCCAAGTCGATCGAATAGTGCAAAAGCATCTTTAAGACCTAAGAGGACAAATTGCAAATCGACAAGGATTTTTCGTTGACCTGAAATACGTACGATTTTCGTGTTCGATTGAGAACGAACTCGTTCGCATTGTCATCAGTAATATCGATAATAATAGTTGACAATAACAGTGTCGAACATGAATGAATAAATAACTGGGAGAGAGAGAGAGAGCGGGAAAGATGGAAGATAGATAGATAGAAAAAAAGGACAAACAAGAAATTAGATTTGTCACACGATCGTTGACGAGACAATGGAGCAGAAACGAAGGAGAAAGAAGGCAACCGTATTTCTATGGCAGCTGTTCTCCAAAAATCTCGATGTTATACTTATTTTTTTCAGTATCTGTCCGTTCTCTTCGTATATGGTCGATTTGGTCGTTATACTAATGCGTTCTCTATGCTGTATGTGCTGTTGTTGTTGTTGTTTTTCTGTATCTATTCGTTAGTCTGAGCAGCGCTAGTGTATATACATGTACGTGCGTTTCTCAATCGTTATTCGAACAGAAGACGTTTGTTAAATGCTTGCGAGTCGACGCGACATCCGACAATTATCAGAATTCAAAAGACAACGAGCATAGGTTCTCTATCGACATCTTCATAGACACATCAAGAATAGTAATAAAATCATTTTGTTCTATACGTATATATATATATACTTATTTAATGAAAGGCCTTTTTTTCGATTACATTCAATTATCGTTCAACTCTATTGTGAGTTGATAAAGAAAATAAAAATGAATCAATTCATAATCAAGTTTTGAGAAAATACAAAAAAACAAAACAACAGCAACTCGTTCGCTATAGACATAGCATGTGTCGATTATTCCTATTTATTGAAAAGAGTACTCATCTTCAAAATAATTGAGACGTAGTTTTATTTCATCGGAAATAGAAAAGAAAAACTTCTCGTTTTCTTTTTTTCTTTTCATTTGAAAATCTATTATCAACATCAAGAAATAGCTGTTTATATAAATAAATTCGAGCATTTTGCTTTTCTTGCATGCTATTTTGGTCGACGTTATCAACCCAAATATATCCCTAACTATGGTATTATACGAGCACATCCTACACTCTTTCTTTTCCATCTCGATCGTCTAATATTTATGCGAAAGCGAGAGACAAAGAGAAGAAAAACGACTCGTTCTGTGGTTTATTTCTTGGTTGGTATATACGTATATAGCTAAGTCTTAACAGAATGTGCACAGCAATATTTTTCTTATTTTTTTCCTTTTCTCTTTTCTCGACAATTGTACAGTTAACCATTGGTAATCTACAGTCGAGTTATGCCGCAGATTTTTCTTGAGTTATTATTTATAGGAAACAAACAACGTCGTGCCGCCTATTTCCTTCTTTTTCTCTCTCCCTCTCCCACTCTTTCTTATTTCTCTCGTTTTTTTCTGGTTTGTTTGTAGAGATTGTACTTTGGAAGATATTTGCCGAGTAGGACGTTCTTTCTATACATCTAAGCAGTATACACAGCATCATGGTGAGTGAAAAAGAAGCTTGTTTCGTCAGGGATAATTCGAATATTTTCGTTCGTTAGGCCGAAGAAGAACAAGAATTTCAATTGACTGATGAACAAATTAGTGAAATCCGAGATGCATTTAATATGTACGATAAAGAACGAAAAGGTGAAATTCCAACATCAATTCTTGGTACCGTTATGAAAAATCTTGGACATAATTTAAAACCCGATCAATTAGCTGAATGTATCGATGCTGTTGATGGAGATGGTAAGGAGCATATTTTCTTTTCACTTGATTAATGAGCTATTTGGTTGGTTTCAGGTAGTGGCACCGTTGATTTCGTATGTATCGATTCGAAGAAGAAAAGCCAAACAAATGACCTTGAACATATTCGCGTATTTTTGTAGGATGAATTTCTTGCTTTAATGGCAAAGAAAACAAAAGAAGCTGAAGATGAAAGAGAATTACGAGAAGTATTTCGTGTATTCGATAAGAATAGCCGTGGTGTTATTGATGTATGAAAATGAAAAAGAAAAATAAACTTCGATTGATGAGTTTGTTTATTAGGTTGCCGATTTAAAAATGATCTTTAAGGCACTTGATCCCGATATGCCAGATGATGAAGTCGAACAAATCATATCGGAAGTCGATGAAGATGGTTCAGGCACTGTTGATTACGAAGGTAGATCATCTTGTTATATTCGATTTATTAATTATTTATTTTTCTGCTTTTTTGAATAGAATTTTACAAGTTGATGACAGGCTAAATCAACGCAAACATTATTGTCGCCTACGTTTTATTTCTCTTTTTATCTCTCTTCTCTCTCTCTCTCTCTCTTGTCTTTTTCTTTTCTACTAATAATTCTCTATGAAAAATTGTGTGCAAACCTTTCTTTTCTTTTCTTTTTTTTATTAATCGTTTTCTAATTATCAGAATAAAGCAATATCTCGGTACCTGAAATCAGCAATCATTAGCAATCTTTTGAAATATTGAACTACTTAAATATTTATATATTCGATAAATTTCAAAGGCGTTAAGTGAAGCCTTTAAAAATCTCATTTTTTTCCTCTTTCTCTTTCTCGGTTTCTCTCAATAACGACAATAACACATCTATTTGTACAACAAACAAAACAATCATCTATTCCTACTGTTATTTCTACTTAAGTGTAATGTAAAAACATCGAAAGAAAAACGAAGAGAAAAAAAAAGAAAGAAAAGAAGAATAACTTGAAATATTCTATTGCCACCGATTGCATGCAGTTTGTTAGGAAATATATATTTTTTTCAAAATAATAACAAAGTAGAAAATGACTTTTAAGTATTAGTAGACAAATTTCAATGACAGTCTTACCTTTTCTCGATGTAAAAGCAACGCCGATCTATTCGGTTGATTTGCCTCAAACATCACGAGCACAATCACTTCCTCGTCTTTTCGATGCAGATCATTCGACAAAACAACCGACGATTAAATCTGTTCGAAATTCTCAACAAATCAAACGACCACGTACACCGAAAATCAAAATACTTCCTCGAACCGATGAAATTCTCAAGCGTTTACCTTGTGAAAAGCCCGACGCTGCTGCAAGACACAGCGTTGTTTGGAAACCATTGACACGTGAACTACCCGATTATGATTATCTTTGGGACAATGTTCAACGTGAAGATATTCGACATCAATATGACGAATACGTTGCACCATCACGACTCATTCCGAATCTTCCAGATCCTCCGAAAAAAATGACGAGTTCATTCGAAACTCAAGATAGACATTTTCTGAATTATAAACGAGCACGTGCTATGCAACAACGGCAATGGAATAAAGAACATATACAATATACGATTTATCCGTATTCACATTTGACTGAAAGAGAAATGTACAAGTATGTGTTGCTTTTCGAAATTGATTAATGATTTTTTTTTGTTTATTGTGAATGAAGTAAATATATTCGATCGACACTCAAAGATCAAATGAAAGATAAAGCTGAAATGGACAAAATCGAACAAGATATGAAGAATCATGAATGTCAAAATGTGATTCAACGTGATCGACAGGATTTAGAACAAGACAAACAAAAGCAAACACAACGAACTCGATTTCTATTTCAAGTCACCACAAAAAATAAAGAAGTAATAATACTTCTTCAGTAACATATGTTCGTCTATATCATTTTTATTATTTTTTAGTTAATGGAAAATAAATGGGCATATGATCAATGGAATCGAGTGCATCAATGGCATGTTGAACGAGCTATGCTAGCTGACGATCCGATTAACTGGAGTAAAACAATGAGTTAACAACAATTTTCTCTCTTTCGTCTTTTTGAAAATAAAATATCTAATATAGTATATACATAATTAAATGTGAATAAACACGCTTGATCTAACTAAACAATGATGAAAATTGTCAGTCAAGACGAACCAAAATGTGCAGTCTACTATATCATAAAAATGTCATCGATGTCATTGTATTGATCCGAAAGATTTCTATAGATCAAAACATTTTTTGTTCTCTCTTTCTCTTGTATTCGACAATAACAAATCGATTACTATAGATACGTTCGGACAATTTTGACGAGAGTAAAAGAAATTGAATCTGTTGAGTGTTTATTCTAAAGAGTAAATATCGATTTTTATGGACTTTTAATGCTTTAATTTCGTTTCGTTCGTTTTTATTCACTCGAATATGTACGAAAGTGACTTTTTTTTTCGATAAAACGATTTCATTTCATTCGAGACATTAATTCCTATAGGTTAATGATAAACAACTGGTTATTAACAATGTTCTGATTGACCTTGTTCTCGAATGACTAATCGATGATTTTGTTATTGCTGAATAATGACAACAATAAACGTTCTTTCTTTTGCTTCTGATTAATTATGTTGTATGATCACGTTTGGTTCTTCATTTGTTTTATCTTCCGATAAGTAAATAATGACAATAGTTACATCAATAACTGTACATGATGGAAAGCGTTTCTCCTTTTTCTTCTTTTTTTTTCTCGCTATTGTTCTTTTCTTTCATCATCATCTACCAACTATAACTACTACTACTTACCACTACAATAACAATATATACTATTGTTCGATAACGATAAAACTGAAGAGAATAAGAATACGTATCAAGCATCATTTTTGAATCGATACAAAACTTTTCTAACAAACAATGCGATTACGTCGGGGAACTTTATTACGGGATATCGAACCTATTGATGGAGATTCATTTACCGATAAGAAACAATATCAATTGTCAGTAAGTGATTTGTTCACCATATGTTTATTGAACGCGCATACACACATATGACAATGCATTTAGCTATCTTCTTCTTCTTTTTTTTATTATAAAAATAAATAAAAGAATGAGAAATCATGTTACCTAACAGTTTTTTTGCTTCTCTCTTTCATTTCCGAGAGATCATAAGATGTTAATCATACGACTCGAATAGATCGATTACAATCATAGAGGGGAGCCGTCATTCAAACTAACTTTGTTCCTATATTCAGATAATTGACTCGATACTAGAGAAAGAAAATCGCGCATATAAACGACAAAAAAAAACGAGTACAAGAGGAAGAAATTGATACAAAGCAAAGCGAGAGAAAACGCGCGAGAGGGAGAAAGACACAAGGAGAGAACATATTTTCATATTAACAATCATTGTTAGATCAACACTATGCGTGTTCTAAGCATGGTTGATTGAAAAATCACTTCGCTATTTGCATGCTGTCTGTAACAATATATAAAACCTAAACAAGATATAGATCTTATCTCGTAATTACCAAGTAGATCGGAAAAAGTTCAATGGCAAGACGGAAATATGTATTGCATGAATATGCGACAGATCGAGGAAAAACTGGAGGCAATAGTGTTAACTCTCGATCGAAACCCAAAGACAAATCATTAACAGCTCGTGCCAAGGTAAGACAAGTTTTATTATTCATCTTCGTGTTTTTGTTTTGTCGAATTTCAAATATCTCGATGCGCATAGATTGAGGCTGTTTGAGATGACACAGGAGACAATAAGAAATAAGAGACAGAGACAAATAAAAGAAAATATATATTTAACATTTGTTGTAATAATAATAGAAAACATCAGGAATCGATAGATTCAGTCAAACGATCCGATATGAAGTTCTTGTTTTCTCCGAACAAATTAAATAAAGACATCATTTGTCTATCTACATCTATCAACCTAGAACATTGTTTTCATGCGAACAGATGCTGTTCGTCGAACGTATTGCTTATTTTGTGCAGGTAGTTTTCCATAAATAAGAGATCGTTTCAATTATTATTATTTTTTTGTTCTTTCTCCAATAAAATTGTTCAATTTGATTAGTGGTTCATGTCGGAATTTCTTGCAATAACGGCTGCAGCAGCTGCTCGAATTATATTTGCTATTCATGGTATTGCAGCTATTTGGCGTGTGGCCTTAGTTTATAAGCAAAATAAATATTGGTTTCAAGCAATAACGTAAGAGAATCAAAAGAAAACATAGTAAATTCCGATTGATTTATCATCGAATATGATGTATAGACTATTTGGTATTCCAATTGAATTCTTTGTTACGCTTTATATGAACAATGGACATGAATGGAAATGGTAATCGAATGAGAATGAGAGAAAACAAAAGACTAAATGAGATTTTTTTAGGTTTTGTCCATCGGTATTTTTTTATTTGTGTACAGTTATTCCGAGTGTTTGGTTTCTTGAACTTGATCTTGCTGAACGACGATCGAAATTTAATGTTACACAAGCACTTGGATTAATTCCAGCAGCACAAGGAAATCTACATTCGGAGAGTGAAGATACATTACCAGTAAACAGCAATTCGAATCAATAAAACTCTCGTTATTTTCGAATCTATTTAGCTTGTTCCATGGAAAATTCCCGCTGAAATGTGGACACAAATTGTCGAACAAACACTTCTTCTTGTTTTAATCATCGGACGATGGTTATTACCTGTTGGAAAAACGATGACCAGAGATCAATTATCTCAATTGTTATTAGTTTATATTGGTACAGCAGCGGATATTATCGAATTATTCGAAGCATTTAAGGAACATGACGTTCAACGGAATTTGACAATTGTTCATTTGATTTTAACAGCTTGGTCTGTGAGTTTAATGCAATTTACACTCGTTGTTACATCGACTAAGACGCGAAAAAAACGGCCAGATGGTTCTGAATCAGTCAATCCGAAAGATTTGGAGAAATGTTTCAATTGTCGACTTTTTTGGGAAACTGAATTATGGGTAAAAAAAACTCGAGAGAGAGATTTGATTAAGTCATTCGAATTACATTTATTTTCTAGGCACTTTCAACAACTATTCTTCTTCAGGACGGTCCATTTCTTTGTCTTCGTCTTGGTTTAATCATTCACTATAAAATCATTTCTCAATCGAATGTTTTTTTCACAACAAAAAATTTTCTCGTCGTTATTCTTCAACTCTATCGCGTGTGCGTCATCATGATCGAACATCGAAAACGACAAAAAGCTGCACTTTTAAATCAACAAAAGAATCAATTACAAGGCGGTACTCTACCAAAAAAATCATCATCATCATCATCATCAAAACGTCAAACAGGACGGCCAACAAGAGTAACTATTTCAAATGGAAATCTTAGTCAAGCGTCGACTTCAATCGCAAATCTTCGACCGTTCAGTTTTCCTGGTGAAATCGATTCGATCGGCATATCCGATTCTCTACCAAGACGAAAACCATCATCGACATCATCATTTCCAATTCCGCCACCATTGCCACCACCTCGACCGACTATTTCGCATTCCAAATCGCTAACAGCAGTTGCTAGTAATACCTTAGAAAGTCATAAAATATGTACAGAAGTATAGAACGTGTAACAATGAGATTTCATTTGATTAAATAAAAGTATTATTCTCGAAATATTTGTGGAGGTGTGTGTGTGTGTTTTGCACGAGTTACATTTGTAAAGAAAACAGGGGCACGTGAATAGGAGAGTTGCCTGAAGGTAAAATTACCGAACGAGTTGTCCGACATCCGGAGACGGAACTTCATAGCGACGAGACAACAGTCGTGTCTCTGCATTTGCGAGTCGTCAAACAAAATTCGAAAAAATGTATTCATCAGGCTTCTATCCAAGTAAATAGCGATTTGAACAATAGAGGACAGAAAAATGAATTTCAATCAAGGTATTATTTTTGAATATCATAATCAGCAAATCTAACAACGAGCAATTTTCTTTCTTTCTTGTGCTTCATCAAAGAAAAGAAAGAAAGAAAGAAAAAGAAATTGATTAAAAACGAAAGAATAACATTCTTGTTTATTATTATAGTGTATTTCATCTGAACAATAAACTCAAAAGAAACAAGAGTTTCGAATGTCATCTGACATCATATATCAGCAGTTCGATGATGGATTTAGTGATTCGTCAACAGTCATTGGTGTTGATAAAACACGTGAAGAATATTCGAAATTATTTTCACGGTTGATTTTGTTTTAATTTTCGAATAAATTTGTTCAATATCGATTTGTTTTTTTTTTGGTTTCTAGGGCATCGTATTCGCCATATCTTGATCGACCTTATTCAAGTCCAATATCTGGTCTCTACAATGCTGTTAATTCAACAACAAGTTTAATTTTACTCAATCAACGATTTAAAAATGTAAAATAAATAAACATGTTTCATATTCATAATTTCGATTGTTTTGTTTTAGTCACATTTACGTGAACCGGCTTTACCAGAAGAATTGCCTGTACCTATTTCTCAAGATTTTGCCTACGAAAGTTTTATCGTAGCTGATCCCCCGCATTTAAAAGACCAGCCGAACCCGAAACCAAAATCAAAACCGATGAGGTTTGACTTTTATGACTTTCTCCGTCCGACGAGAGATAATTTTTGATTTTCTTAAGGAAAGTTCGTTCGGTTTACACGCCCGTCGATCCATATCGACATTTTGAAAGTATTCATCTCATCGAATTGTCACTTGGTCTTTGTTTTTTCTTTGTATTTTCATATTCAGGGTCAAACAAAATATTGGCACAATCGAAAATGTGTTTGTTCGTCTGTAATCGATAATTTAACAGATATTTCTCAGCCAGAACCGGAAATGGCGAGACGATCTCGTTTGTTTCATTGCTTATACGTAGAATTTTTGCTACATGTTAGTCGTTTTTTTTGTTCATAGAAACACCTCATGCCATTCCTCAGCGATCTGCTTCGTTTACTCCACGTGGATCGAAATCAGCTTCGAGTAGAAAAACTAAACATCGATCATTAACCGAATCGTTTTGCCGATATTATCGAGATTTACTCGAAAAAACAACAGAAAACGAACTCGAATTATCTGTACAACCGATTGAAGAAATGCCGAAACCATTGCCGAAATCAAATGAAAATCGACAAAAATCTGCGTTAACCAAAGGTCAAGAAATTTATCTACTAGGAAAATATAATGTAAACGAATGATTTGTCAATTAATTTCATATGAATTTTTCTTTTTCTGATCAAGATTTACGATCTCAAAGATACGAAAATACGTCGAACAAAGTCCTATACTCAATCGCTCAGCAATCGATATAAAACTGGTAAAAAGTCAATTAATCAAATTCGAGATAGTTTTCTTCACTTTTCATCCTCTTTTAGATCATAACTGCAAACCACAATTTCGTAAATACAAAAATCCATTCATTTTCCTTGGAAAAACAACTCTCTCTCTCTCTCTTTCAGGTTTAAATGATCAACGAGATTATTCAAAATACTCGAAATATCTTAACGTTCCTCGTTTATTAACTCCGATATCTCCAAAGAAATCTCTCGATCTCAAAAGTCCATCGTAAGTCAAACAGAAAACAAACATCTCTTGATTGACATCTCATTGCAGAGCGACAAAACCACCACACAGTCTTCGTATTCAAGCCGAATTAAAAAAAATTAACATTTAAACAAATCGAATATTTATTGGTCTTTTCGTATTTTATTTGTTCGACTCTTATAATCATAAATATATTCAAATTGTTCAATTTCAGAGTTGACAAGAGGCATAAATGAAAAATCCTTATACGTAGTTCTTAAATAAAATTTATTCGCTCGAACTGCATACGTCCACGATTTCTTACAGGTTGCAATTGGCCAAACTAAATGAATGTTTCGCTCTCGTTCGTTACCATCGACTTCTAAACGTGCGATTAAACGTTGACATGTATAATTCGCAATATCATAGAAATAATCCGTATATTTTGAATTTAATTGATATAAATGTATGACAAATACTCGGTATTCGGGTACGGGATGATTTTGTAAGCAGACCGAGGCAAGAGGTTGTTTTGTTCCTGAATAAACAATATATCGTTCGAAATCATTCGGATTTTTGGCTATTAAATCAATGAGATGATCTCGTTCACGATTGAGTAATGTTTGATAACGAATAGCTGAGCCTGAGATAAGAACAATTAAAACACTTAAAACACGGAGTATGATTAAAAAACATTTGAAATCGTAACTATCACTGTAGTAATCGATGTAAATAAACGAAAGAAAATAGAGCCAACCACTGTGAAATGGAATGTCGACGATCGATGAGAAGATATGCTTCGTATCATCGTCGATCAGCTGCTTCCAATCGATTTCGAATTGTTTGTGATTTGTTCGACTAGAAAATGATCGATTTTGTTCTACAATGAAGAAATTATTCGAAATAGAAATGAAACAAACTTGAATTGAACCCAAGTGAATTCGTTAATTGAAAGTCGATCTTCAGGTTTTTTGTATTTCAATCGAAAGAAAAACCAGTAACGTTGAACATATCCGAGAATTTTCGACATTAAATACGACGAACATACGATAGCGAATATTAAATGTAAACCGAAATATTGCCGAAGAATTCGAACAATAAATGTATACACAACAATTCGAATAGCTGATTGGCAAACACTACGTACAGCTGCCAACAACACTTGCAACAATGCACTATACATTTTCTATCTAAATAAATAAAAACGACAACTGCATTCACTCGGAGTATCGGTTGATTGGTTTTCGATTAAGACGCATGCATTGCGTTTATATCTACGTATTTGCTAGATAGAGAACAGAAAAAGAAGAGAAAAAAAAATGACCTGAGTCTTATCATTTAGTGCACATGCTTTCTTTTTCGTTTTTCGAGAAGCACACCATCTGTATTTGAAATAAATACAAAATAATGCAATAGAAGTTTCTTTAAAAAGAGAACGAAGACAATGTCAAATAATATCATTTCAACGAAGTTTTGATCGAACGAATCGATGATGATGATGGTGGTGTTCGTTTGAGTTGATGGTCAACATTGAAAAGAATCACAAGAGGACATAACAGAAGAACACTACCGATCATGTATGTCGTCTTTTCACCAATGGACCAATAAGCTTAAAATAATAGTTAACTCGAATGTCCTTCAAAAAGAAAAATCAATCTTTACCAAATGAAGCAATCAATGGACCGATTGCACGTGAAAGTGCTTGTAAACTTCGAAAGATACCCAGAATCGCTCCTTTTTCATTTTGTAAACCATATTTCGATGCAAAACTATTGATTAAATTGATCACCACACTCGAAGCTAAATGACATTGAAATCTTTGTTTTACAATTAAAGAAAAAAGAAAAAAAATTTACCAAACGAAAACAAGATCAAACCAATCCATAAGACGATTTTCGATTGAGCCAGAGCCAATAGAATAAATGCCGGAATGAGAACCAATATTCCCTACGAAGGACAAAATAACATGACTAAGAATCATTTTTCCCTCTTATCTCTTGCTGATATATAGTCAACAAAAAACGACATAAGTCAGTTTTGTTTTATCTCAAAGTGATGACGGATAGTATTCATTTTTCTTCTTGCAAACTATCGATGAAATTTGTAATTCTCTTGTTTCTTCTCTTCTCAATTGTCCGTTCGATACCATGCCCATCGCAATGTATTTGTAAATCCCTGGACACAACAGATGATAATGATGATTCCGATCAAATAAGTTATTTAATGGACTGTTCGAATCAATCGTTTCCTGATGGAAAACTCATTTATGAAGCTGAAAAATGGTCGATCGATCAGATTCATATCGATACCACGAATTCATATGTACTTTCAATTGATTTTTCGAAATCTTTATCAACGAAAACATTCACTTCTGACGCAATTCAATTAACTGGCTTTTCTTATTCATTAGAAAACTTATATTTAACTAATCAAGACAAGAAATTTGCTTTGGCACCGAATCCATTCGATTCGCAGATTTATTCGAATATAAAATTTCTCAATCTATCAACTTGTTGCCATCAAATCCCTGAAAATTGTGCGTCAATCTTTCGTCCACTCAGAAACTTGGAAACACTCGATTTAAGTCATTCGGATCTGTACAAAACATGTCTTCAATCAACAGGTTAACGAATTGATCGAGCTTTCGAATAAAAATGAAAATTGTTTGTTTTTTTTTATTTAGATCCGATATTTCCCCAACTGACAGATCTTGTTCTTCAATATAATCTTTTCGACATCGATATGTTTTCAAACGCCAATAAACTCTTCGATACCGTTCGAGATATATCCGGTAAACTCGATTTACAACATTCGATTTTTGCTCAAGATAATCCCGACGAAAAAGTCTGTTTATTCGCCAAATTTCGCGAGATCAAGTCATTAGATCTTTCATCAATTCGATTTCAATTGAACACATCCGACGTATCGTCATTGATCGATTGTGATTTCGAATCCAATCCAAGCGAACAAATCGTTGATCTCTATCTTCGACGTTTACATCTCGAACAATTACCCGAATGGTTAACTGTGAAGAATTTTCCTTATCTACGACAGCTCGATCTGTCAATGAATAAACTTCGTTCGATCGATCTCGAGAAATTCAGTAGTCTTCAGTCAGTATTTCTCGCTCATAATCCATTGGAATTCGATGCCATCAATTGGCGTGCGGATAAACTCTACAAATCGATCGATCTTCACTCGACTAGTCATCGGAAATCGTATGATCTTGCCAATCGTTTGAGCAATCTGTTTAATCTAACTGGAAATATCGATTACAGCAACAATAAAGTCAATACTTCGATAGTTCTCGCGAATATTCCGTTTGTCAACGATGGAGCATTGAGTAAACTCTCGTTGACAATCGTGGGATTGAATATTCGAACATTTACTGGCTCGTATCCGGATTTAGAATATTTGGATATCAGTTCGAATCAATTGAAAGAATTAAATCTTCGACAATCGACGAGATTATCGTATCTCGATTGTTCAAATCAACAAATCGAAAAAGTTATTTTCAATGAACAATTAACTGATCTAACTGAATTCTACTGTTCGAATAATTCTCTACAAACAATCGATAGTTTCTCAAAATTAATTCTTCGACGATTGAAATACATCGATCTATCGAGAAATTCGATTCGATCAATAAAAAATCTGTTCTCGAATTTAAACAGTCGAGTTTTACGTCGTGTTTCACTTCAATTCAATTCAATTGATTCAGTGCCAACGAAAATCTTTCATCGAGGTTTAGTTAGTTTATATGAAATTAATTTATCCTTCAATCGAATCAAAACAATTCAAACCGAAGCTTTTCATGCGCCGAATCTACAAATTTTAGATCTTCGAGGCAACCCGTTGAAGAACATCGAACCGAACGCTATTTTTACCGCACCTCTACATCTGTTTTATATCTACAACTCGACTGAACATTTAATAGCTCGTTGTATCCAATCGAAATCCGATGAAATCCTCTCGTTTTATATCGATTGGTTTCGAGCAAATGGAACGTTAATGGAAAACGATCGAATCGAGTTCAATAAATGTTTCAATCGTACACGAAGTCAATCGAAATTGAAATCAGCTTTGAAAACTACCAAACATTTCTTTGGCTATTATTTCGTTCAATTTCTCGGTGGTTTACTTCTGCTCGGTCTATTCGTCGGTTTAGTTTATCATTTTCGAAAACATCAAATTAAATTCTTTCCGAATTTTCGTCGATACAAAAAACTCGACCGACAAAATCTCGTCGACAACGAACTCGAAGTCGATCGACACGAGACCGAAGACGATAACATCGTTATGAACCTCAAAGAAGCGCCTTACACTCAGCTACAGACATTTTCTTCGACCCAATAAACATGACGTACTCGACGAGCAGCTTGAATTTCTTTGCCATGGGCAATTCGCCGGACATAACCACCTTGAACTAGAGCCATGCATAGACCCATGAGAAAGAACATTTTGCCTTGTTGCATACTAATTCGAATTTAAGAAGAAGAAGGATGTCTTTCGAAAATGAGAATATTTACCTAGTCCAATTGAAACGATTGTAAACGAGAAATGTGATGGTGAATTCGAGACCAGCGAAGATTATCATGTAGAAAAAACTGGCGAGACCAAGACGACGAAGAATAGTCAAGTCTACGCGAAGTGCTCATTGAGAGAAAAGAAAAGACTTTCAATTTTGAACAAACCATGTTTCGATTTGACATTGTGAACAACAGAAAATCGAAATAAACGCCATGGATAGATCGAATTATAAATATCAGCTAGACTTGTTTTTCTCACATTCTAGAAACGAATGATGACAGGATTCGTCTCTTTTGGAGATAAAGTACGAACTCGTTTAGAAATCGGCAATGTTTCAGGACAAAAATGATTTACAAATGCAATATTAATCAACGATAAAATCAATGAAACACTTGCAGGCAAAATAAAAAAGCTAACCGACGAATTCGGCCAATAGAACATTCCGATTTGACTGCAGACAGCACCGAGAATCGGTCCAAAGATAAAACCAAGTGAAAACGCAGCACCAATCCATGCCATTGCACGATTTCGATCTTTTTCTGTCGTTGTATCCGATACAATCGCTAGGATAATCGCGACATTTGCTTTCGAAAGTCCACTGACAGTTCGTGCAATCAGAAAAACTGTTAAATTAAATGAAATACACCAAATACCATACGACAATGAAATACCAATCTGAAATCATTCGATTTTATCGGTAGAAAGAAAATATATGTTCGTACCATCGAAAGAAGAAGCATCGGCTTTCGACCGTAACGATCCGAGGCAATGCCGCATAATGTCGATGAAAAAAATTGTAGAACAGAAAAAAGCGAACCAATTATTCCTGAAAGAAATATTCATTTCATAGCAATTGAAAATTGAACATGAAGATTCGTACCGCCGAATAAAACTGCATTCCATTTAGCATCATTCGGTGCACCAGTTAAATCACGAATAAATCGTACGAATGACATCGTCTGTGCGTACAATGTATCCTTCGAACAAATCAATGAGTTAATTATATCATTTTCGGATAGAATCTTACATGATTCGAACCATAATAAGTTAAAATCTTCGGTAATAATGGTAAAATAATAGTAAATTCCAAGAAATCGATAAGAATAGAAAGAAATAAAATCCTAGTGATGTTCGTTTTCACTCCCATAGTTACACAAGTTGATCTTGAATATGTACGAGATATCGTATCAAAGAATTCAGTCAAATCTATTGGTCCACTTCAATGGCTTCGTCTTCTCTCTTTTCCTTTATCGAGATTATTCAAATCTATTTACTACTACTACTACTACTCCCATCTGCATATCAAATCAAGTCAAATATTTATTCAATTTGCAAAACGAAATTGTTCAATTGTTATTCTTTCGCATGTTTGACATTCTTTTTTTCGATTAAATTTTGCATGGCTTGTTGTTGAGCATGAATGTATCGTTGTCGACGAAGTTCTTTATATTGTTCGATTCGATCATCTTCGAGAACTGGATCGGATAATGTAAAATCCCAACGAAGTGACGACAAATTCTCCGATGATAAGGAATTTAAATCCGTTGATTTCACTGCCACACGATTGACAACAGTTGGAATCTTAGTATTTGTCAAGTTTTTCTTTGCAGGTCCTGGTTTTACTTTCGATTTTGGTTTATTTCGTCCTTTTTTCTGTAGGCTCTTTTTCGGTACATCGACTTTGGTTCCGACGACTGGCATTTTCTTGTTAATAAATTGTTCTTTTCTTTCGTTTCGTTTCTTTTCTTTGTTTTTTTTTTATTTTAATTAAATTTCAACAAAACAAAAAAAGTTTTTTTTTAATCAAAATTTTTCTTATTTCGACCAAATAAACGTTTGCTGGTGTTTCGTTCGCGTTTCTTCTCGAGAAATTCATCGATTTTATCTCGTTTATTTGTCTTCGATTTCGTTGACACCTCGAGACCATTGCCAAACTCCGATATATGACTAAAATTACGAAAACGTGCTCGTGGTTTGAAGTCTCTTGAAATCGGTAAACGATCGAATAAACTTTTCTTCTCGGATTTAACTGGATCGACTGGTTTTTCTTCTTCTTTTTCCTCTTCGTCGTCATCTTTTTTCTCATTCGATGGCTTCGGTTTCTTTTTGATAGTTAACGAAGCGAAAGTGTTTTTGTTTTCATTGAGTGTGTGATTGTTTGATTCATCAGGCAGTTCTTTTAAGCCGAAACTCTTCGAAACATGACCACGATGAAGATTTTTCACGTGAAAGAGATATTTCCATTCGCGAGAAAACGATGCATAATATCGAATAAACGATAGATAAGCTAAATAAATTCGAATTTATTTAAGAAAATTTTCGTTTGTAGAAAGACCTTGACGTGCTTGTTCGATGCGTCCATCCGAACCGTTGACATATTCTTCGAAATGATGATGTAATGAACTCGCACATTGCTCGGCTGTTTTAGGAATTACAGTCTAAATAAACAGACGTTCGATTCAAAACGAAGTTTGAGTTCGTTTGTTTGTCTTTACTCGAGTTTCGAAATGTTGTTTTAGTTTTTCCGAACAGAATAACAAAGTTTTCAGTATTTCTTCCGGTGTCAATCGTTTCAAACTAAGATTTTCGAAATAATAAACTTGTTAACCAAGAAATCTTCAAACCTCATTTGATATTTTTCCTGTAAAGTTGTGACATATTCTGCTTCGTTCGGCAGAAGAAAAATCAACGATCGACCGATCGAACCAAGTCGAGCTGTTCGACCAATTCGATGGATATAATCAATCGGACTTGTTGGATGATATTGAATAATCCATGTCACACTCGGCATGTCCAAACCTCGAGCAGCAACATTCGTACATAATAAAATTCCACGAGTCAATTTCGAAAATTCATTAAAAACACTTGTTCGTTCCTTTGCAAATCAAAATTCGATTCATTTCAAATCGAAAAACACTTAAAAACTAACTTGATGTGTCATATCACCTTGTAATCTTAACAATTTAATCGGATCTTTTAATAAATGTCCGAATTTCAAGTCACCTTCCTCGTCTAAATCATCGTCCTTTTCGCCGTTTAACATCGTATTCAAAACATCGCCATGAAAACGAACGAGATCATTCGTTGCCAAGAAAATCAACACTTTGGCATCGGTTTTTTTCTTTTCAAAACAAAACTCGGAAATAAACGAAATCAAATTACCAAACAAACTTACATTTGTATTGAAGATTTTTAATAGAAATCCGACTAAGGTAACAAACCGTAGTTTACTCGGTACGATGACAAACATTTGCTCCAAAGTCTTCGGCACGGTTATCACACTTTGATCATTGAATTCCTCGGAAATGTCAACACGAAGTGCAGTTTTACTTAGATTAATATCAACGAAATCACTTAATGCTAAAATATGAAATCGAATGTCGGTCAATTTGTTTTGTCAATCGAATTAACCTGTTGTTGGCGTAGCTGAGAGAAGAATTCGTTGAAATGGATGATCGTCAACACGATGTTTTGCGATGTTTTGAATGATCTTTTTGATTGCATCAGCAAAACCCATGTCGAGCATCCTAAGAACAGGATATTCAATGAATAAAATCGACTCGTTTCGTACTTATCAGCTTCGTCGAAGACTAAAAATTGAATGTTTTTGAAAGATAACGATTGAGTATTGTCGATATGATCGCAGAGACGACCGGGCGTCGAAACGAGAATGTTTAAACCACGACGAAGGCTAACAGAAGACAAAGATGAAGATGAAAGATTGATGATTTCGATTCTACCGTTTCTTTTCGTGATTTCGGTTCGAACCACCGACTAACGGCGAACAAACAATCCGAACAAATGAATTTAATAACTTCTGAATGACTTCATAAGTTTGTTGAACAAGCTAAACAAAAAAGTCTTTCGTTCTTCGAAATTCTGGCAAATCCGTTCGTCGTACTTCTTTCGTCGGAACGAGTATAATCGCTATTGGACCTGTTTCTCGTCGAACTGGCGGTTCGATCTTCTGTATTTGATGCACAACGGGAATAACATAAGCTAAAGTTTTACCTAGAAAGACATTTTATTCGAACGAATCGATTTTTTGAAATGCATTGGAATCTACCGCTGCCTGTTTGAGATTTGACAATGACATCCTGATTTGTGAGAATAGCTGGAATAGATTTTTCCTGAACGTTTGTTAAACGTTCGATTTGAAATTTCTGTTTTAAACACGAGATCTATTGAAAAACAATCGAATTTAAAGGCAAAACTCGTTATTTTTTTTACGATATGAGGATGAACTGGCATTGAATCAAGTGACGAAGCTGAACCGAAGATTTCTTCAGTTGCTGCTTCAACATCTTTTCTACAAATAGATTCATGTTTTACTTTGAAAGATCATCCCGAAAAATCGATCGCCTACTCTTCAATTTCAGGTATCGTCGGATTATTGGCGAATAGTGACGATTTTTTCGTTGATTTCAGTTCTTTGCCTTGACATAAATCGAGTTTAACACGTTCATTTCGTTTTTTCTTTATCGTTGAATCATCATCCGCATTTGTTTGTTCTACAACCTCATGTTTTCGTTTCTACAAAACAAATCACAAAATCATTTTTCATCGAGTCACTTAAACACCTACAATTGCCTTTTGTCCGCCGAATTTCGGCTTTGTTTGTGCTGGTTGACTGACAATATTCAATAACAGATTATCATCCTCCATTTATCTGCAAGACAAGATTAAAAGATGCTTAGTTTTGATGTGTTTAGTATGTTTTTTAATGCGTAAATATAGAAATAAAAAAACAACAAAAAGAATACAATGATTTCTGAAAAATAAATTACAAAATATTCATTTGCTTGACTAGGTAAAAGACAACGCAGAATGAACATATTTACAAAAGTAAAGCGAAAAGAAGAAATCGAACTGTCCGTGAATTTAGCAGTAGCAGCCGGAATCATTTTGTTGTTCGTTGTCTCCAGGTTGAATCGTGCTCGTTGGTTTCTTCTCCCATAAGCTCGGATTTTCGATGATCTAAAAAGCGAAACTTTCGAGAAGAAAAAACAAGTTTTCGTTTTTTTACTTTTTCAACGAGTTCGTGAAAAGCTTGTTGAACACCTTCACGTGTTCGTGCCGAAGCTTCGATGAACAACATCGAATGTTTACGGGCAAATCGTCGGCCTTCATCAATCGTGATCTCTCGGTTGTCAGTTCGATCGATTTTGTTTCCAACGAGCATTTTAATGATATCAGATTTCGTTGAAAATGTGTCTAATTCCGCGATCCATCTGAAACAAGAAGAAAAAACGATCGAATTGTGTTCATTTGACAATACGAACCGATCTAATTGACGAAATGAATCGCGACTGCAAACATCGTAGACGAGAATTGCGCCTTGTGCGCCTCTAAAAACCGATTGATTGATGATATCAAATAGAAAAAAGAGCGAGAAATTACCGGTAATCTAAAAGAAAATCGAAAGATAAGCAAAGATTTCGAAAGAGAGAAATACGTACAGCCAGGAGTCAACGTACGAAAACGTTCTTGACCAGCGGTGTCCTAAAATCACAAACTAGAATCGAGCTAAATCGATTTTCCACGTACCCAAATAGCTAATTTAACGCGATTGTTATTCACTTCGAATTGTTTAACTACAAAAGCAAATTTACAAACTCTTTCGATGAGTAAACGAAATTTACCTTTGAAATCAACGCCGATTGTTGCGGATATTTCTTGATCAAATGTGTCATCAGTGAACCGCAAAAGGAGACTGCTTTTTCCAACACCTGATTCGCCGATAATCAACAATTTTAATGTTGTGAGAATTTCATTATCGTCGCTACTCATGGTTGATAATCAATTTAGAAACTCTTTTTTATTTGAAACGAAAGAAAATGTAGTTAAATCTGAAAGTGAAACCGAGATTTATTTGTCTAGATGATTAATGGGACAAAAGATGACTTCGAACTATGAGATATGGAAGAGTATGCGCAAGCACATGCACAAAGTGAGTCCATGAAATACCGTTTTGGTACGAGTGAAATGTTTTTTTAGCAAATAGCTTTTAAAATCGAATTAGATTTGATAAAAATTGTCTAATAAAAGGAAATGAAAATGGATTTTTGTTCGACGATAGATGGCGTGCCATCGCTAAATATGATCCAATCGAGTCTTCAATTAAAAAGTGTGTGATTTCTTAGTGAAAGTCATCGACTTTTGAACTCAATTCAATTGATTTAAAAAAAAAGAAATGCTGATATTATTACGAAATTACATCAAATGAATATAAAAGGAGGGGAATTTGTATTTTAAAATAAAAAATGACGTCATCTGTACCGAAAGAATGGCTCGAGCCATGTAAATTAGAGAACGGCTGGCGATTTGTCTGTTCAACAAGCCTTCGGAATCTTGTTGCTACTGATCTTGCCGCTAGTTTCTTTCGACAACTTGTCAATCTGATCGAAAATGAATATCATCTCGAAAATTTCCATTTAAAAATTCATCATAATCGAAAGCAACACAATCGAATGGAAGTATCCATCTTCTGTGGCGATGATCACACAAAACAACAAATGGAACCAGTTGTCATTTGCATGTCGTGCGAGCCAACACACGAATTAAGTCGAACAACATTAATTTCTGAGCAAAGACACACTTTTGCCTGGTTAGATTGTCGAAATCGATCGAAATTAATCGTCACACCTCGACGACATGTCGAACGTTTATCTCAATTGAACGATGACAACGGAGAAATGAAAGCATTTTGGGCAGATACAGTTCAACTAATCGATGATTTCAATTATCCAAATCTCGTGATTAATCATGGATCGTTGCGGAAACATGGACATTTGCATCTAAAAATCGATCTTTCGAAAGATATTTGGGAAACTAAGATCGTTCGTCAACATCAGCAACAACTGAATCATCTTGCCGAGCTATTAAAACAAACAGATCAAATTCGTTCGTGTTTTACTGACACACATTTGCAAAAGGAAATCGAAAAAGGTGTTATTGGAATGAACTGATAAAAGGCGCCAAACCGAGAAATAAAACTTTATTTTTTCCGCTTTTGCTTTCGTTTTTTGCTGAATAAATGAATGATCATTGAATGTCTGATTGTGATTTGTTAACTAAAGGCGATTTGATTAAATCACGATGGCGAATAACACATAAAGTTGGCGGCGGTGGTTTCGGTCAAATCTATCAAGCCTATGATAAATTTCGCCGAGAACTCGTTGCCATTAAAGTTGAATCGAATGCTCAACCGAGACAAGGCATTCGAATGGAAGTCACTGTCCTACGACGCATACAGAATCGTGAACATGTTTGTGAATTAATCTCAGCTGGCATATCGACTTTGTATAATTATATGGTCATGAGTTTGTTAGGCTCGAGTTTGAGTGAATTACGAAGGAATCTAACGGATCAATGTTTTACATTGTCAACTTCACTTCGAATTAGTTTGCAGATTCTCAATGCAATTCAATCGATTCATGACATTGGATTTCTGCATCGAGATATTAAACCGTCGAATTTTGCGATTGGAAAAAGCAATTCTCGACGAATATTTATACTTGATTTTGGTCTCGCAAGAAAATTTACTGATAGTGATCAACATGTCCGACCGGCGAGAATCGAAGCCGGATTTCGAGGTAGTAGAATAGATTTCCTACGCTCGAGTTTTTTTGTTTTTCTTCAAGGAACTATTCGCTATGCATCAATCAATGCACATAACAATCGAGAATTAGGTCGACACGATGATCTTTGGAGCTTTTTCTATATGCTAATCGAGTTCTTAGTCGGATCGTTACCGTGGTCAAAAATCAAAGACAAACAAAATGTTGGTCATATGAAAGAAACTTACGATTACACTCGTTTTCTTACCTATCTACCCAATGAATTCGATCAATTTCTTGAACATATCCATCAGCTGCATTACGAAGATACACCAGATTATGATTTTCTTCGTTCGTTATTTACTTCATCGATCGAACGGTTAGGTTATCAAGACACCGATCCCTACGATTGGGAACTACCACCAGTTGAAACTGATTCATCAACTCCAATTAAATCGACCAGTCGACTGAATTTTCTCGACAAACAAACAAAAGTCTCCTCTCAACCGGAACATCGATCATCATCGTCATTAAAACATCGTCATACTCATTTGAATCTCATCGATCGCGCTCAAAAAACAACTAATGGCCTATTAACATATGTCTCTCAGCAATATTCGAATGCTGCCGCACCTGGTACGCCGAGTATTTTCTCTCAATGGTCGCCACACAACGGCGAAACATTGACTGATGACGAAATTCCTAACAAACATCATCCAACAAACTCAGTCGTACCATTCGGTACGTATAGGAAATCATGTCGTTTCGAATAAAGTGCGTCAATTTGTTTTTATTGAATTCTTTTTTGTTGTTATTCAAGAGCGAAGCACAGAAAAGATGGAGGAGAAAATAATAATCATCATAAGAGAATAATCAAGAAACAAAGAATTACATTGAATTGTAAAAGATCTCTCATTTGAGAAATGAAAAATAAGATACAGAAGCAAATAGTAAGATGAGAAAGTACACGAAAAGATATTGAGATAAGAGATAAAGAGAGAAAAAAAAGAGAATGTGTTGTTTTGTGTTGGCGCTGTGCTTGAGAAAAATTTTATTATTGATTTGTTTGTTGTTGTTCGCTCGTTTAATATTCTTCGCCTTCGCCTTCACCTTCGCCTTCAACTGAATCAACGCCGACTTCTTCGTAATCTTTTTCGAGAGCAGCTAAATCTTCACGAGCTTCCGAGAACTCACCTTCTTCCATACCTTCACCGACGTACCAGTGAACGAAAGCACGTTTGGCGTACATCAAATCGAATTTATGATCGAGACGTGCCCAAGCTTCAGCAATAGCTGTCGTGTTCGATAACATGCAAACAGCTCGTTGAACTTTAGCCAAATCACCACCTGGAACAACGGTTGGCGGTTGGTAGTTGATACCAACTTTGAAACCAGTTGGACACCAATCGACAAATTGAATTGTTCGTTTGGTTTTGATGGTTGCAATGGCTGCATTGACGTCTTTAGGTACGACATCACCACGATACAAGAGACAGCAGGCCATGTATTTGCCATGTCGAGGATCGCATTTGACCATTTGATTGGCCGGTTCGAAAACGGCATTGGTGATTTCGGCAACTGTCAATTGTTCATGGTAGGCTTTTTCGGCACTGATGATCGGTGCATAAGTTGCAAGAGGAAAGTGAATACGTGGATATGGAACCAAATTTGTTTGAAATTCAGTGAGATCGACGTTGAGTGCACCATCGAATCGAAGTGAAGCAGTGATTGACGAGACAATTTGTGCGATAAGTCGATTCAAATTGGTGTAGGTTGGTCGTTCGATATCCAAATTACGACGGCAAATATCGTAGATGGCCTCTGAACAAAACAAATTTCAAAAATAAATAATTAATTCGAACAGAAAAAAAAACGAACCATTGTCAACCATAAAAGCACAATCCGAGTGTTCGAGAGTTGTGTGTGTTGTAAGAATTGAATTGTATGGTTCGACAACAGCGGTTGAGATTTGTGGTGCTGGATAGACAGCGAATTCGAGTTTCGATTTTTTACCATAATCAACGCTAAGACGTTCCATCAAGAGTGATGTAAAACCTGAGCCAGTGCCACCTATGTAAAATAAACAAACGAGATTAAGAAAACAAACGAACATTCCAAGGTCAAGATGAACTTACCGCCGAAACTGTGGAAAATGAGAAAACCTTGAAGGCCAGTACATTGATCGGCCAATTTACGAATACGGTCAAGTACGAGATCGACAATTTCCTTTCCGATGGTGTAGTGACCACGAGCATAGTTGTTAGCTAATCAAATCATACAAAAAAAACTCCATTGATTTCTCTTGTTTCATTCGTTCTTACCGGCATCTTCTTTTCCTGTAATGAGTTGTTCAGGATGGAAAAGTTGTCGATATGTACCAGTACGTACTTCATCTGTAAGAGAAACAAAAACAAAAAGTCAGAACTTGAAAATCAATGATTCCGTTCGCATTTACCGATGACAGTTGGTTCTAAATCAACGAAAACAGCACGTGGTACGTGTTTGCCGGCACCTGTTTCACTGAAGAAGGTGTTGAATGAATCATCACCACCACCAATGGTTTTGTCTGATGGCATTTGACCATCAGGTTGGATACCATGTTCTAAACAGTAAAGTTCCCAACAAGCGTTACCAATTTGAACACCGGCTTGGCCGACATGAATCGAGATACATTCACGCATCTAGACAAAGACTTGTTTTTCTCTTTCTCTGATCTTCGCAAAAAAAAAAACGTTCGTTTTACTTTGTTTTTTTTCCGAGTAGTTTATGTTCAAAGTGTGTAAAGAATATTTGTTTCTGACGACGACGACGGCCGACGAGCGAATTTATATGCGTCTAAAGCGAAGAATGAGAGGCAAGTTTGAACTGAGTTTCTCTTTTTAAATAGCAACCGAGGAAAAAAAAGAGAAAACGAGAGAGAAAAAGATGAAGTGGATGTAAATGGAAAGAGTGTATGTTGTGTGTGTGTGTGTGCGTTGTTAGACGTCGTCGGCAACGACGACTGAAACGAAAAAAAAAAAGAAGAAAAGAAGACTAGGCGCGCGCATACATATCAAATCACCATCGCAGCAGCAGACAAACGGACGTGGCTGATGTAAGAAGGAGAGAGAAGGAGAGAGTGAAGAAAAGGAGAGGAGAAGAGAACAGACGACAAAAGAGTTGCCGAGGCGACATCGTTGTGTAGCCGGCAACGGAATATATATATAATAGATGTTTGTTTGGTTGCTGCGCTCACGATGGCAACAAACAGACAGATATTTCTATTTCGTTTTTTTCTCTCTCTCATCATTAACGATCGAGCTACTGAATGAACATACAACAAATAATGTCGAACAAAGCATAATAAGAAATAACGAGATCATATGAGATTAACACATGAATGATCGACATCTTGAATTGATAAGAAAAAGAAATGTTGTATCAATAAAACTAAAGATACATTCGTCTGACCATTACAAAGAATTTTATTTGATAAATATTCGAAAACATCACACAGGGAAAATGAAAGTCGAGTCAAAGCATGGCTTGATGAAATGCTGGAGATTGATCATCATCGTCATCATTTGATCGATTGGTTTCTTTTGCTTTTTGCTGAATAACATTCATTGAAAGTGCACCAAGTGCTGAACCGCTTAGTCCAACTAACACACCGATTTTACTGCCCATTAAAAAGCCAACAGGTCCACCGATAATTCCGCCAAGAACAGCACCGGTTGCAACAGTTGTATAGGAATTGGAAGCAAACGTTTTTAGATTCGATGTTGCATTGGAAATACGATGTTCAGTAAGATATCGTAAATGTCCCAGTCTAGAAATTTGTTTTTCTTGTTGAGCAATTAGCGTGGCAATGTCGTCCATTGTATTATGCAAATAATCCAAATCTTGATCCATGAAATCATAAGAATCTGCTAAATTAGTCGTTGTCATGTGTCTTTGTCGAAGTTCAGTTTCAGTTTGTTCGATAGGAATATCCGTTCTATCATCGAGCGTTTCTTCTTGAAGTTTCAGTAAATCACACATTTTAAACAAATCTCATAAAAAACAAGTTCTTTTCCTTTTTATTGAGTCATTTGATAAATATCTATCCGATATTCTTATCTGAAATGAAAGATTTCACTTTTACTAATCGATATTTATGAATGATTTTATTATCAATGATTAAAAACGAAATCTGCAATGTTCTATGAATAGATTTCTTTTTTTTTTCGAGAGGAAATTTGATTTCCATTGCAAAGAAAATGAATGTTTTTTTTAATCCTTTTTCATTCGTTCGATGGCTTTGAGACGTTCGAGTAGTGTTGGATGAGAATAATGATATTTGGCATAGAGATAATCCGAATATGGATACGACATGTTGTCCATTTCGAGTTTCTTTAATGCACGACCTAGTGGATCACCGTGCTCAAGATCAACAGCGAAACGATCAGCTTGAAATTCGAATCGACGTGAGAGAACGGTTAATGCAAATGAAAAGAGCTAAACGAAATCGTTATTTTTTCGTAAATTTCGAATCGATGTTCGAATTACTTCGGAATAGGGTGATAAAACGTATTGAAAGATAATCAATAAACCAACGAGAATCGGTTGACTATGCGTAAAACCAAATGCTTCATAGAGAATCGTACGTTTGAACAATGCAGCAAACAAGGCGAATATCAAGAAAAGATTAAGCTGAACAATAGAAAAAAAGTCGAATATTTTTTTTGGTTTTTTCTTTAAATATCGATACATACAAACGAGATGCACATATTGATTAGATTATGACTCAATGACCAATGGCCAAATTCGTGACATAGAACTGCAAGTACTTCATCTGAATCACAGCCTTTCTCTGGTTTTTTTGTTGTTGTTGTTGTATCTTCGGTTTCTTCAGTTTCTTTGGTTTCTTTCTCTTTAGCATCTTTCTTCTTGTCCAAAACGTATCCTTTGATAAGTGTATCATAGAGAACAATTCGTTTGGCTTTGAAAAATCCGTAGAAATACGCATTTGAATGTGCCGATCGAGCTGAACCTTCGACAACATAGATTTTCGCCAGTGGAAAATTAATTTTCTCAGCTAAACGTTCGATGCTCGAACGTAGATCTCCTTCACGTAACGGATCATAACGATCGAACAAAGGTGCAATATAATTCGGATAAATAAATGCAATGATCTAAAGTTTTCGTCAAATGAAAATCAATATTCGTTCGATTCAATAGATTTATTTACCAAGGCCATAATTGTTACGAACAGCCATGCATAAACGAAGAAATAATCTCCACCGATTTGAATGATTTTAATTAAAAGACTGAAGATCGGCACGACTAAAGCAAGAGTAACAAGTAAGCTTTTGATTTTGTCCTTGATGAAAAAGGCAACTGTCTAAAAACAAACAACGATATCGACATACGAAAAAGCAAAAAACAAAACGTGATCGTACTTGTTTATTAAAGCCATGTTTTTCTTCTAAGACGAAATTATAATAATATGACCAAGGAATGCTTGAAATTGTTGAATAGATCAGCATAATGCAAAGAAAGACAATCGATTGGAAAACGTCATAGTTTTCATAATTGATTGTTGCAAGAATATTGCCGGATTTCGTCCATAGCCAAGGCAAAACACCGATTAATAATAAAACCTATTGTGGTCAGATAATTGATTTGATGTTTTTTGTTCGTGTTTTTTGTTCTTACTGATGTTTCAATTTCGTTGAAAATCGAATGAATTTCATTGTAACGCATTTTATCGATCGCATACGCTCGAGCTTTGTCAAGTTGTTCTTTCGTCATCACATCGGCTAATTCCGGTGGAACATTTTGATTTCGTTTATAATTACGATACTAAATTCAACTTTTTTTTTTCAATTCGAAACACAAGACATCATTCGATTTACTTGTCGATAGGAAAGATAATGTTCCCAAAGAGAAACCAGCCATGTAAATGAAAGTAATCCGAATAAGACCGTATTCGGTTCGAAATTATCAAGAAAGGAAAAGCATTTTTCCAATGTCGACACAAGAAATACCATAGCAAGTGTTTAATCAAATCGATTGACAAACGTTTATACGAAGGTATTGTGAAAAAAAAAGAGACGATGATGTCTGTGTCTCGCCTATGATTGGCTTGTTTCACGCGACCATTCGTATGTATGGATATTCGACTGACTCAATATGCAGAAGAAATCGATGATTTACTTTTTCGGAGGGTTTTCGTATTTCTCTTTCGATTAATCTTGACTAATTCAGTGTTTAATATTTATTTTTATTCATTGAAAAAGGATTAACAAAAATAAATACAATGAGTTTCAAACGAATATGATGGCGACACATGCTGTTTGATTAGTTCGAACTTTGGTTGAAAAATATGTTTCAGTAGTTGAGTTTATTTAAATATTCGAAAAGATAATTAACAAAACAAAAGCAGAAGATTGAATGAATCGTCGTTTCCAATAAGCGTCAGGTATCTGAAAAGCCAGCACCTGCATTTTGTCATCGAGCAGATTGCAAAACTAGTCAGATTCGAGACAACAGATCGGGCTGTAGAACGAAATTGACGTTCGTCGATACTTACCAATATTCTTTGATTCGAAAAAGATTCAACAAAAAAACACAGACAAAGGTAAATAAATCCGTTTAGTTTTCTATTCTAAGTCTGGATAAGCTGTTGCATGCCAATCATCTGATCGTCCATACTGATTCGATTAGCTTTGAAAGGCGCCAAAGCGACGAAATAACGAAGGACTGTTGCTCATCAGTTGTGTCTTTTTTCTTCGTTAGTATGATGGATGGCAATGTCCTTTATCGATATATATATATATACGCGTTCTCATATGCCATCTCATCAAACTCCCATGAAATCGCCTACCTTCAACAAGGAGTCAAGATAAAAAAAAACGACGAATGTTGCTGTGTCGTTACCGATAGAGCAGACAGAATAATAATAATGAAAAAAAAAATCTACGAGAAGAAGAAAAGAAACACGAACGAGTATAATACATCGACTAGAGCGCAAAAAAACACCCGAGAATCGACATTGATGATTCTAGTAGAGAATAAAAAAGACGAAAGTAAAAGGATGGCGATGACAACGAAAAAAAAAAGAAGAAGAAGAAGAAGAGGAAAAAAGAAAGAAACGAATTTATGAGTGATGATTGTGTAGTGAAAAAAAATCCGTGCAATACAAGGCCGTCGCGGGCATATGCGTCAGCTGCAATTTTATCTAAATTTCTCTATATTCCCTCTCGTCGTCTCTTACTTTCTATTTCTCTCCTTTTCTTATCGGTATACCATCACTACCAGGTGAATGAAGGTTGACGAGAAATATATATAAACCTACGAAAGAGAAGAAGAAGAAAAAAAAAGAAAACGAATGTAATCACTCTCTAATATTTTGTTAAATATACGATAATAAAGATCAATGTAATCGAGATGGGGTGAGAGAGCTGCGTGTGTGTGTGTGTGTGTGTGTACAGAACGATTGTGATTGACTTTCGATCAATAAATGAATCCATGATATAACGTAACAGACCAGCATTGACCTTTCGGTTTACGTCGAATTAAGACGTGCTGCTGCTTGTTCAGTTGATGGTAATAACCTTTTTTTTTACCATTGCATTGAAGATAAATAAGAGAATGAAAATCAATAGAAAAGGTTTTGATTGTATTCTTTGTTCGAAAGAAAAAGAAGAAGAAGAAGACGACGAAGAAGGTTTCTCATGTGATAGTTGATATAGCCATACATACAATAATATGCAGTTATCGAATAGACTGGTCTTTTTCTCTCATATCTCTCATTTTCTCTCTTTTGTTCGTACGTGTAGATACGTGTACTATACTTTTTTTTTCTCATCGTCGCCGTTGAGTGGGCCCCCCAAATAACAAAAACGAGTTGATGCTGCTATTACAACCACACATACTCATACATGGTTGTTATAATGCAAATAGTAAAAAAACAGAAAAGAGAAAAGAGAAAGAGACGGAGAGAGAGAGAGAAAAAGAAGAAAAAAAAACGAAGAAAGAAAAAGAAATACAGCAACTTACACAATAGGAGAGAATCGTACTGACGCGCGAACGCACGCAGTAGGCATTGCCCTGTAAACGAGAATGAATGGGCTACTGGCACAACACAACACAAAAAACGACGACGTGCACACGATCGAGAAGAAGGAGGAGAAATACATTGCAATCCCTTCGTTCCGCAGACAGAACAAAAGGCGCTCGACGATGCTAAGACACGAGCAAAAAAAATATATATTCTCTCTCTCTCTCTCGTTCTCTCTTCTTCCTTGATGTTGTCGTTACTTCATCGCACCCAATGCGTAAACTGACTATTTTCTCTTACATGTCGACTCCACTATTGAGTACTAGAACACTGTTGTTGTCTATTATATTTACCATCACCAACAACGAAGATTGGCATGCGTACATACTATACTGCCTTTCGATTACGTGTGATTAGATTAAAAAACACGCACACCGATAAAAAGAGAAATATTCCGAAAAAGTATACGTTTCTTTTAGCCTCGAATGGAATCAATTGCCCGAATGTAAAAAGACAAATAAACAACGAACATCATCAATAAATATATGAGGTAGAAAATATCGATCACGAGTTTTACAGAAAACTAGAAACGTAATAGATAGATAGATAGATGACGAACTCTTATTGGAGAACAAATAACTGCCACTACTACCAAAAAAAAAATAAAGAATCGAAGACGAAGAAAAAGAAGAGAAAGAAGAAGTAAAGAACAAAAACAAAGAAAAGGAATCTAATGAGAAGAGAAAGACGAAGGAAAAAAGAAAAGAAAAACCTACAGAATAAGTAGTTCGGTATCTTTTCATGCCATTCTATATATAGGATCTACGATAAAGTTTATCTCGTAGTATTTCAATGCGATGAAACTAGATGATGAGAATCTATTGATTTGTTGATCGACGTACTCAAAAACGGCTCAAGTGTGTCAAAATGAGAAAATTCAAAGTCAGAACTCTATGTTGCCGAAAATAAGTTGGCAAAACAAAAAACAAGAGAAGAAAATAAACATGATTTGCATATGTCAAACAACATTGATTTGACAAAATTAAATTTCAATAAAATATTGATTTCTTCAAACAAACTCAAAGTTAATGTTTATTAATAAGAAAGGAAAAGAAACGGACTTCATCAAAAGAGTACAATACATACGATCTTTTATTTATTAAGGAATATAATAGAAGTCGTCAACAAAGAAAAGACTTGATCATGTTCGACCAGAAGAAAAACTCATCAGTCGAATGACAACAACGAGCTAAGAACTTGAAAAATCATCAGACAATTGATAATGCATTTCCATATTGTGTACTATATTATAAATATCTCGAGACTTTTGCAATGGTTGACATGTAATTAGCGAGCCAAAAAAAAAAGAATCTGGCAAGCAAATGCAAATATTATTAGGCGTAGCAACAAGGACAATTATCTTAATACTTCTAATGTAAATTTTCGAACTAAAAGAAAACATTTACTGATTGATAATCATTGATTTTCTATGTTCAGTCGTAGTATCGACGACATCTACCTGTACAGAAAAAAAAACTCGGTATTGTTAATCTTCTGCAACGATCGAATAGAAAATGACTCATTTGATTTTACCTGTGTGTGCGTGTTTTTATTTTGAAATAGAAATGAATAGAAACTCGAATAATTTGAGTTCCTTGGACTTCACGGATACGTTGAAATGTCCGATTACATTCGAATTCTTTCGTGATCCTGTTATTGGCACTGATGGTCATACGTATGAACGTGAAAATATTACAGCATGGATACAAAAACATGGCACAAGTCCAATTACACGTGAAACAATGAGTTTAAATTCTCTGAGACCGAATTTTATCGTACGAAAAATGGTCGAAGACTTTGTTTCATTATCTCAGCAAAATCATGATCAATTTCGATTGAACATTGATTTGTGTAAAACAAATTCACAGCCGCTCTTTCAGAGTTCGAATAAAACAATTTACAGAGCTCAATGGATACAAAAACAAGGCCCACCGATTGTCTTAATCGAAATTCAAGGTACACACGCTAAACAAGAAGCTAGTTTCTATGTAAAACTTAGTGGTCATCCACATATTATTCAAACGTATGGATTAGTCGATTGTAATTCAACAGACAGCGTTCTTTTAGCACAAGAATACGCACCCGAAGGTGCTCTGAATACGTTCTTACGTAAGAGAAATTTTCGACCGACGATCGATGTGATCTTAGAAATCTTTCGGCAGATTATCGATGCAATGAGCTGTTTAGTAGAGAATCAAATCGTGCACGGTGATTTAGCATGTCGAAATGTTCTAATTTTTCGAATGAATTCGAATCAACCGACGGATATTCTAGTAAAACTAACTGATTTTGGTTTGACTCGAACTAGTACACTTTCGGGACCATTGCCGATGAAACGTATTCCTATTCGTTATGCTGCGCCTGAAATTCTTCGAGATTCATCACCGAATGATTATTCGGAGAAATCCGATGTCTATTCGTTCGGTGTATTCATGTGGGAAGTATGTTCGTATGGTGAGACGCCCTTCGAAGAATTGAAAACGATTGATCAAGTCTATGACGAAAGATTAAAAGGCAGACAACTTAAACAACCGAGAAATTGTTCGAATCAACTTTGGAATATTATTCGTAGTTGTTTACAAGAACAACCAGAGAAAAGACCGAATTTTAAAATTATTCATGAACATCTGCACAATTTACGATATGAAAATAAACAAACATCGGACTATATGAATTTCGACAGTAACACGTACGTATTTTCTCTTTTCATTGTAAGAATAGTTGAGTTTTGTTGTTTAGTCTGTCAAGCATTCCTATTTATCAAAATTTCAATAGTCTTAGGAATACTCAACGAATCACTGAGAATCAATCGTTGTCTGAATATTATACTCCCTGTGAATACTGTTTCCAATCGATCAATGATGATGATTTCGAAAGTCACAAAGTATTGTCCTTTGAAATGAACTTCTACTTCTTTAAAACATCTTGTTTCAACATCTAGAATATTTGTAGTGTGAGGAAATCAGCACAATCATTCGCCAAGTATGTTCATATAGTTTTTTTTTAAACTTACACATCTATTAAGAATAACTTTGTATATGTAGACGGTTTTCTCGTTTTCCGCTTGTTGAAATAGTGTCATGTAGATTCTGTGAAAATCTAATTCCACTAAATATGATTCACATTCATCAAGTAATTTTCTTTCTTTCTTTTTTTCGAAAAAAAAATCTTATTTATTGATCTTCTCTTTGAAGCGCACATGTACAAACGATATGATTCACAATTAATTGAAAATAACTTTTTTTTATTGTTTTTTAAAAACTGTATTGTTTAATATTTTTGCTATTTTAAAGCTGCAGCAATTATCATTCTCGTTCAATCAAATTACTTTCAAATCATTTCACTTCATTTATATTCAGTCGGAGAATGACGCCAAAGGAAAATGTATGAGTAGCATTTCTCTTTTTCTCAGTAATTGAATTATGTGATGCTACTCAAGAATGTCTATTCTTATCAGAGAGATAGAAAAGAAAGACGAAGAAAAATCGATCGTTTATTCTCATGATCGATGAGCAATCCGTTTATTAGCGAAAATCAACATTGACATGCAGTGTTTCATTATGTTTTAACAAATATTTTATACTAATAAGAATGTTAGTTAGCACTGGAAACAAATAAAGACGCACACACCAATGGACGTTATTGTTACTGCATTCGGAGAATTTATTTGGGCATCTTCGTAAGTCTGCTCATACGAATCAATTGTTTTAAGTTATATTTCTAATTCATTCTAGTTGTGCAATTATAAATTGTTGTCTTAGTTCCGGTTTAAGTGCATTTGTCGTATTCGTTTCATTTCTCTGTGGTATTCTTGCTTCTGCTTTCTACAAATATACGATTACTCGTGAAACAATGTTCATTGAGCAATCGAAACAAGAAGAAAATGATTTTCTCGACGATGATACAGACGCTTGCTTTTTGGTAAATAAATGATCAGATCATAGTGTGTGTGTATTTTGTTTTTGTTGAAAAAAAAAGGAAGAATAGAATAAGAATGATTAAATGAGAAAGCAAAAGGAAAACAATAAAATAACGAGATAAATGGCATTTCGAAAACAAACACATAGATAGGATAGACATTCTCTAGATAAATCAAAATTTTCCCAGAGTTCAATCTACGAAAACAGAATACTGACAATATTTATGAGTTAATTATTGGTTCAATATGAACAATAGTTGGTAATGTTTGTGATGAAACGGGATAATTTCGTTTTTGATACCAACGCAGAGCTTTCTTATCGAGTACTAATAATTCTAAATCCTCATTGTCCATATGCATTTTAATGATATTTAAAATAGTTTCGTATGTTAAATTTTGAATATTTGTGCCGTTGATTTCAATAATATGATCACCATCACGTAATCCACAGATAAATGCCGATGAATTTTTCTTTATATCAGAAACATATACTCGACTAGAAAGAGAAATTTGCTTTCAAATCAAATGAAAATTAAAAATCATGTGGTTTTACCCAGGCATTTTTCGATCGCCACATAGAAAGAAACCGTAGAAAGGTGATGATGGAAACTTTTGTATACGGCAAAGTCGAGCTACAGGTGCTTCTTTTATCGAAATGATGATAGTTTCATTATTGTTTGATTTATCTAATTAAGAACAAAGATAAGTTATTAAGTTTGATTCTAAAGGTCGAATATACTCTCTGGAAGATGTAATTTCGGTCTTGAACGAAGAACAATTGGTGAAGTTGTGATGCCTACTGAAAAAGACATAAGTGATAGCAAGATAAATTATTTTGAAAATTTGTGTGTTTTTGTTTTGAACCTGTACTGAATCCTGGCACACTTTCACTTCGATTGTAATTCGTTGGATCATTTGGATAAATCATTGGATCAAATAAATTCGGTTGACTTGTATTCAATGTCAATCGTTTGAATGCACTTTTTTGTTCATTTTTATCACGAGTACTATCGTCTAAGACAGGTGTTGATGATACAGAACTCATATTATTAATATTATTATTATTATTGTTATTTCTATTATCATTCTCATTTGAAAGATTTTGAATATTAACAACATGTATTTCAATAGAATCTTTTGTTTGCATTGCTGTTATAAGTAAATCCACAACCTAGATTTCGAAAAAACAAACTCTCGAAATAGAACGTTCACTATTAATTCAATGAAAAAACAAACTTGTTCATATTTCGCATTTCGTACATTAATACCATCGATTTCGACGATTTCATCATTCACTTGTAGACCTGCTACATCAGCTATTGAATCCTGTGCAAATAAAATTCATATAAAAGAAAGAAAAAAAAACACTAATTTTCAATAACGAACTTTATCGATTGCAGTAATCGTATGACCATAATCGTCCATTGAACTTAAAATAAAACCTAAACCTCGATTAGGATCCAATCGAAGTACACATTGACGAGGTTCTTTGATGATATCATATTGCGAAATCAATTGATTTGTATCGTTCGATTTCGATTGATTTGAAAGCGGAGCAAAAGTTGATAGTACAGGCGTGTATACTTGCGAACTATTTGATCGTTCAGGTGGAACATCGTACGTAACTACAGACAAACAAAAATCATACTTTCGAATTGTTTTGTTTTTTGTTCTAATCTGTCAAGATAAAACAAAGAGAGAAAGATATATATATATATAAAGAGACATGCAATTACAAAAGTCCATCTACGTGTATAAATTGTTGATTATATAATAAATAAATTAATAACAAAGAAATGTCAACTATGAGCTAGATGCAAAAAGACAAAAACAAAACATAAATACAAAACAACTAATCACGAACGATTAGAAGGAGATTTGTCCGATCTGATGTTGACGAAGAAATGATTAATTGTATTGAATACCGAATCCACCATAGATTCGTCGTTTTCTTTTTCATGGGACTCTTCTACTATTCCACTACTTTTTGTTGAAATAACTGGTAATGAACTATCGTGATGTAAGAATTTGCCTGATTTCGGTTCGTTTTTATCCGGTGACGTAGGCAAATCTAGACTTGATTTGAATGTAGATCGTTCGTTTTCGAATGATAACGACGAATATTTCGTACCAATCGATGGTAAACTTTGATAATTTATTGATGGTCGACTTCGTGGAAAAATATGTTTGACTTTGATATACGGTTCTTTGAATTTTCTATTTGTTTTTATGCAATATTCGAATGCTTCTTTGTCAATAACAAGCATTTCAACTCGACCGTCAATTTTGGCTTTGTCAAGTAGTTTTTTTACTTTTTCGAAATGCGCACCTTTAGTTTTACGATCGTTTACTTTCAAAAGAACATCATCAGCTTGTAAACCACAACGTTCGCCCGGTGATTTCGGTTCGACATGTGACACAATTGGATATTGATATGAAATATCTTCAGTTAATTCAAAACCAAATGACGATGCTTGTGTACCATCGCTACTCGTTGTCGTTATGTGACAATGACGTACGACATACGAGAGTTCTTTGGCTCGTTGTTCTACAAAATAGAATTTTATAAGTCAAAATTGAAATAAAACAAAAAACGAAAAGGAAATACTCGCCATAAAGGTAAACCATTTTAACTTCACTCAACTACGGACAAATAATTTATGGAAAGAAGAAGAGAGAGAAAAAAGACTAAGCTTCTATTTATTCATATTCGATTGCAACTGGCTTAAAATAATGTTTACAAAACAAAGGAAGACAAAACATTTAAACTCTACTGAAAAGAGTATTAAGAAGGTAAGATAAAGAACAAACACATATGAATTCAATAGAACGAAACAAGGGATTATCATCGAACAAAAGACATGAACTTACTTTGATACAATTGTACTGCATTTGCACCTCGATTCGATGTACTTTCTCTTGGTCGAGCTTTCTTATTTTCTTCATCGCTACTGTAGCTCACCGATGCATCACTTTCTGGATCCGAATCCGAGGATTTCTTTTTAGCAAGTTGATTAACAACAAATTGAATATGTGACTCTTGTGTTGCTTGACGAATCACTTGAAGAGTACCATCGTAGGTTTTATCGAGAATCGATGTACCATTAATCGAAATAAGAAAATCATTAATTTGTAAGCCGGCTTTCTCAGCTGGCGAATCCGGTTCGATTTTACAGATTCGAAATGGTGGCGGACAACCACCTTCAACAGTAAAGCCCATCGAATGACCTGGTACGATTTCAACGACACAAATACGCGCACCACTTAGAACAGAACTCGGTGATAGATCATCAGTGGTCGGTTGTTTCGATGATTGATTGACATACGAATGATCTGTACTCGTTTGATTCGGTAGATTTTTGTAGATTTTCGAAAAGATAAGAAACCAATCGATAAATCTTTTACTATGATAGGTTTTGTATCGTTGTAAATCATTTTGATTGAGAAGAATTAAATCAATAGTTGTGTTCGATGAGATTAATGTTCGAATGAAACTTTTAAGATCATCATGTGTCATTTGTTGAACACTTTGTTTATTAACAAAAAGAATAATATCACCATCACGTACACCATTTTGATAAGCAGGAAAACCACTTTCAACACTACGAGCAATATGAGCATTATCTTCGAAATTCAATAGAAAACCTAAAGCTTGATCGGTTGGTTCTTTCCTAATGGCACAATGCTTGATATAAACTGAGCCTTGTTCATCAGTAAATAGAAGGTTATTCGGTTCTTTCAATTGGAGAGCATCGAGCGTTTCGTAAATAGCTGATGTACATGTTTTTCGAATTTGTTCACTTGTACGATTTTCTAATACTTTCAATTGTTCAACATCATGAATAACTGTTAAATGCACTGGTTTATATTTGGCAAGTAATAATTGAAGATCTTCGGGTGAAGTTTTTGTTGCATCGACATCGTTGATTGTTAGAATTCGATCGGAATTTCTCAGGCCAGCTCGATATGCGATCGAAATCGGCTGAATATTATTAACAAAATGTAATTGATTTTGATCGTTTTCATTGGACATAAATGATTTAATATATAGGCCTGTTATTTCTTTTAGAGTTATCGAACGAATTTTATTGGAATTCGAGTCAATGATGTGATTCATTAACGATTTGTGATACGATGGTGAATGTAAATCTTTCGACGACATCGGATTTGACAGGCCGACAGATGAAAGAAAATGATTTTCTTCGGCGATTTGTTTTTCTAATTCTTCTTCGCTCCATTTCTTTCGAGCAATGACCATATTAACAAAACCTTGATCGATAAATAATCGATAGATATCTTTCAAAACATCATGTAAATCCGTCAAACGTATATCTTTATCTTCGATTTTAATTAGCCAATCATGAACTTTCAAACCAGCTTTGTCCGCTTGTGAACCATTGACAATAGCTGTCATCGTATATTGTAATGAATCGGCTTTTTTCGAGAGTTTAAAACCGATTGGTACAAGTTCAGTTGGTTTCAGTAGATGAATTCGATGAATTTCATAACCATAATTAGCCAATTCAGAAACACAAGTTGTTGCTAGAAAGAGAAACGAACTATTCTATGGATTTGTTTGATGAAAGACAATGCGTTAGATTGAATTAATTGTTTGTTATATTTACATTTCTCTCAGCAATAAATACCTGACTCATCAAATGTCCTATCTATTGGTAATGTAGTCGGTCTTTTCGAATAGTTTTGTAATTGTTCATTTGACGATGAACATATAGAATCGTAGAACGCTTGTTCGTCGATTGTTACAACTTCAAATTCTTTTGTTTGACAGTTACTATCGCCATTTAGTTCGTCGTCGTCAGAAATATAGAATGAGCCAGTCTTGTTATTAACTTCCGAATCGGATTTTTCACACGAAGAGTCAATATTAGCAATGATTTCATTTGAATCTTGTGAATTGTTTTTGAATGTCGCGCTCATATTTGATATTTCAGATGTCGTATATCTCAGAAAAAGATACAAGCAAATACACTGAACTTACCTAGATGAAGATTAGAAAGAAAATATTGAGAATTATCTAAAAAGAATTCGTCGTTTAATATTCAAAATTGTAAGCAACGAAAATATTCGTTATTCTCTCTTGAGATCTAGTCGTTGATTAGTAAGTAGTAGAATCAGACGAGATATTATCTCCTACTTTTTGGTTTCTGTGTTTTCTTGAACGTTTTATCTTGCAGAAATCCTAGTATCGATGTTTGACATACCTTTTTCTCGAATAGATAATGAAGGTGTTGCTAACGAAGGACTTCGCGAGCTTTTATTGAAGATATTTCCAAGAGTTAATTTACGTTTTAATACTGGCGATGGTGTATTAGTCGGTTGTTTAGTTTTCTTAAGTAGTTTTGGACTTGTTAGAATTTTTGGCAATTTCATAAATCGTTGGAGAAGTGGTGTTAACGATTGTACGGACTGGCGGTCGTTTTCCTGAGGTCTCACTTCAATCGGCGGTAGTGGTGGATTCGGCAGTGAAGATATTGGAGCAACAATACTTGGTTTCGGTGAATTAAGCGTCGTTTTCAGTGCACTATATCGTGGAATATCATAGAAACCTATAAAATTAGCAAATAATTTTGAAAAATCTGTTTGTTTTGCTTTTCATTATCTTGATCGAACCTGATTTTTGTCCGTAGATATCTGCACGGATGGACGAATAGGTAATTGTTTTTTCACTTGGCAAACTCCACGATGATCCAAAAGCTGTTATCGGACCGATTGTATCCAAAAATTTGCCAGTATTCTTCTTTCGACCGCCTGGCACAAGAAAACTATACTGTTGCAACGAAAGCCGATCGCTCGATTCGGCATTTAGCAAATCGTTTTGTTGAATTTTTTTCGTTTGCTCATATTTATGTTGTTGATAGATTTGTTCTCTTGTTGGCAATGTTAACGAACGTTTTCGTTCGCCATAACCAGGTATTTTCGAGATTTGATCGTGGATTTTCGATGCTAATTGTTCTTGTGACAATTGAATTAAATAAGATTTTTGCCCAACAAGAAAATCAAGTTGAGCTTCTTTACGACTTTTAGCAAGGAAATAGAGAACATCTTCGAATGTTATATTCAACAGCAATGTTCCATTCAATGATATTATACAATCATCCTGTTGTATACCAGCACGATCAGCTGGTGAATTCGGTCGAACATAAGTTATGATATGACTGAATTCAGTATCAGTTCGTAAATAAATGCCAATTGGCTCGTTACTTGGACGAAGTGTTATTGAACACATACGTAATTCAGCTTTCGAATAGATCTCATGACCTTTTAAAAGACAAGTGTTTCGGTTTCAGTTTAGATCAAAATAAAAATGAATCCTACCGATGACTTTACATTCTTCATTTCGAACGTTATAAACCGATGAATTTTGGAATTCATTTGTTTCAGTTCGAATACAATTGGGATCATTTTCATTGATATCGATTTGATATTGTTGAGCTATTGTCGCCGTTTGCGGATCGAGAACTAACAAACTCAATTGATCTTTGGCAAGTTCACGTTGAACCAACGAAAGTATGATGAAAAATGGATCATTCGTTATCGGTTGACCATTGATTGCAAATACGACATCACCACGTAGAAGACCAGCACTTGCCGCTGGACTATGCGATTCGACTTCATTGATACATAAACCACGCCAATTCTCGTTACAAGTTAAATGAAGTCCATAGCCTAGAGTCAAATAACAGATTAACGTGACATTCTCAAAAAGAACTACCATTGTAATGAGGCCATTTATGTAATATACATAAACGTGGACGAATATCGACGAATTGATCGATATATCGGCTGACGTAAATCGCTTGTGGAACAGTCGAATAGATATCCGATTGCATTTCAATGAATATTTCGTGTTGATTTTCGAATTATTCTTTCTTAAGAAAATAAAAAAACTATTTTAATACGTCGATAGTGGATAAAATCAAGCCTAACGAACAAAAAAAATGACAGGTGAAGAGGTCAATGCACGCCAATATGTTTCATTTCTTTCGTTTTTCTCATGTACGAAGCTTTCGTTGAAAAAAAAACTTCTCCGTAATAATCAAACGATATGTTTGATACTTACCCAAGTCAGATAAATACGAAATCCTTATTGGATACGCTCTGATGATCGTTTCTCTCTGTCTCTCTTACTTATCTGTTTGTTTTCTTTTATCTACATTCAAGGATCGATATCACGTTTTCTGTTTATAACTTCATCGAAAGCAAAACAAACTGACATATCGAAGACGGTTTTTTACCTTTGAAAAACCTACACAATGCTTCCTACACTTATTTATTTTTTTATCGAAAGAATCTTTGAGAACGCAATTCTGTCAGTTATTAAAGACGAATACGTATATATGTGCATTTTTTTCTCCGTCTCTGATAGTGTGAAAATGAAAGAAAAATGTTTTTTCATCGAATCAATGAATGTGAAATATGTTTTGTTCGAAATAGTTTTTTTGTTATTTATCTATTATTGAATCAAAATTAAATCGCTAATCGTTCGTAAAAGAAAACGAAAACCATAATTATTCGTTAGAGTTTAACACCTTTGCAAGCTTCTTGAGTTCGACGAACGAAATCATTGAAACCCGGCTTAGCATCAGATGCATCATCCAATGTACCGACTGCGCCATGAGGGCCATAACGTAGATTCGCTTTTCGTAAGCCAGTAGCAAGACATTTGACGTCAGCAATTTTTTCACCTTCCTCTACAAAATCGAAATCATATCTACGAACAAGATTTTCTCGCTCAAAATCGATGCTTACTTGCAAGACAAATATTATTACAAACTAGATTCTTTCCTGTTTTATCCATAACGATAAATTTCAACTGTTTGCCAACATTTGCTGTTGTATATTTAAACGATTTTGTTGGATCAGGTATTTGTTCATAAGAACCTTTGATCGATAATTTAATATTACATCCTTTTGCAATATTATCAATAATTTTCAATGTTGGAACGAATTCTTTGTGAATATAAATAATATCGCCAACAAGATTCTTCCCTTTGCCTTTGACAATCAAACATTTTTCTAGAATTTCAAAAGAATTCAAAGGGAAAATATCTCAATGATTCAATGTCAAACCTTTCTTTGGTGCTTTTGCTGTTGTACCATTCTTTTTACTGAGAAGAAAGGCATCAATAGAGAATGTGCAACATAAACAAAGTAATAGAAGAACAAAAATAGATTTCATTGTTAAAATGATTGATGAAAAACATCCTCTGTGTTTATATACTCAAAATATTTATCTCGAGTTAATTTATAAGATAAACTCTAAATTTGATTCGATTGAAATAGAACGTAGATAAAAGGAAAAAAAAAGTCAGCAGATTTGGTTTTATTTGTATTTTTATTTCTTATTGTATAAATGACTGGTTGTTTTTTTCTATTCATTGATGATAAATGAACAAAACGGCAAAAATATCATCGATAAAGATGAAAAAAAAACAACGAGCTTTGAAAAGACACAATGAATGATGTTTTTTTTCTTATGTCCACCAAGACTCGTCATCCAGTTTGTTTGTTTTTTTCTTTTTCAACTAAAACTCTTTATTTCTTCTTTGTTTGTGTTGTTGTTTTGGTTGATTGGGCTGGTTGTTTGGTTTGTTGTGGAGCAGCAGGAGCAGCAGCAGCAGCAGGTTGTTGTTTTTCTTTAACTGGTTGTTGAGCTTTCTTGGTGGCAGCTGAACCAGTTTTGCTTGATGATGATTGTTGTTGAGCAGCTTGTTGTTCAAGAGCTTGTTGAACAGCAACATTGCTATCGTCATCTTCTTGTTTGCCAAACAATTCCGATCGTTTTTGAACGAGACGTTGTTCACGTCGGTCACGTTTCGCTTTCGTACGTTCACGACGAGCAACGGCTTGATCCGAAAGCATTTTCGTACGTTGAACTTCAGCTTTCTTCTTGTGAATGAATTCCATCAAGACACGTTTGTTTTTGAAAACGTTACCCTTGCATTTCAAGTAGAGTTCATGATATCTAGGAAAATATCAAAAGATATTCGAATATTTTTTCGGCAAGTTTTTTTTTTGTTTTTGTTTACAAATGACGATCGATTTTCTTGGCAGCTCGGTATTTTTTCAATAAACGACGAAGAACTCGCATACGACGGATCCAAAGGATCTGAAAAGAAGATTTAGTCGAGAGATTTGGCGGGAGAAAGACGTCGGACAGACCTTGGTTGGCATACGAGCGTTGGCTGTACCTTTTCGTTTACCATGGCCCATATGACGACCTTTACGACGAGCTTCGATGTTTTTACGTGTACGGAAACGTGAGTGAACGGCGACGGGTTTTTTGATGATCAAACCATCTTTGATTAATTTACGTACACTTTGACCTAGACGAATAGAAATTCGAATAGAAATTCGTTTGGATTTTCGTTTTGTTCAATTCATCTGCTGAATATCGATTTCACAGAGTAAGAAAATCGAGAAAAACAAGAACAAATGCAATTGGAATTTCTGTTTCCTTCCCGTGTATCGATCAATGCGATTGAATGACATTAAAGATCGATGATTGTGGAAGGACATGCGTTAGTTTTCGATCGATAAATGACTTACGAGTGTTGGCATTGGCGATTTCATTGGCTTCGTTTGGATCAAGCCAAATTTTTTTATTGCCACATCCTAAGATTGATGAAGCGAGTCGCTTTTGTACTCGGAGCGAACTAATTCACATGAAAATCATTGAGAGTTCATTTATCGAACGATTTAGTCAAATAGTTTACCTCATTTTTTTTCAAAACGATGATTTCTGATGTGTTTTTTTTCGAAAAGCACCAATTTCGTAAGTTTGAATAGGGTCGTGACACAAAACTTATCCAAAGATTTTCATTGGTCGGACATGGCATTATTCTATGGATTCGCGTAATTGAGGAGGATTCAACGGAATGATTAGTTTTACGATTATTTTCGAGTATATTTATTAATTACAAATCATTTCAATGAATTTATTCGCAACTTCTCGATGGAAATTAAGATATTTATTTTTAGAATTTTCTTATTGGTTAAAAATTCATCCAATGAGATCATCACTTCTTCAGTCGAATACAAAAACAACGAATATTCATGATTCTGTTTATCTGATTTAACGGATTCAATGTTTGATTTATTTTTTTCCATAAACATAACAGAAAAGAAAATGATCACGAATATTCTTCTGTTGATGAATCATCATCAGTCGTTTGTTTCTTCTTATTGTCGGATGTATTTTCATCACTCGATCGTTTTTTAGTCACTGCTTTGCCTAATGGTCCCCAACGAGCATGAGGATTGCCCATGAAACGAATGAGTCTATTTCTTCTCGCTTCGGATTCCCATTCGGGATGTTCAGTAAAATCGACTTGAATCGTCGATGATTTCGTCAGCAAACGATAAAACGGCGAATCTTCATTCGTTCGTTCAGTTGCCGAACGTTTTGTCGGCGATTGTTCGGCAAATGCTCGCATGATATCCCAAATGACATCATGTGGTGCATCGGTTTTGATTGCATCTTGACGACAATGAGTCGTCGAAACACGATAACCAGCATTTAATATCGCTGATCTACGTAGAATATCGAACGTGAATCATTGAGATTCGATGAACAAGATTATGTTTACTTGAGGATTTTATTTTGTGGAACATGCGTGTGCATGACACGAGCAAGTTTCGTATTGTCGAAATAGAGAGGATTAGGTAGTTCTTCTTTGACGACATATAACATGCTCGCCATTCGATCTCGATAAGCATAACTAAAACGAGAATTGTTAAAGTGAATAATAATCATATGAATTACCTATCTTCCGGTGCTTTTTCAATCGATGTAATGAGTTCACTGACGAACGAATGATCAAATAAAGGTCCGAGCCAAATCGGTCCACCGACTTTCAAACTAAAAATTTGGATATTCAGTCGATAGTTTCGATGATTCAATTTGTTACCTTGATCCACAATGTGAACAAGTCGTGCCTACAGGTGGCCCGTGTGCATATTTAAATTTCGCATTGCCATGATCGTCAAGCGAGGCTTGTCCGAATGGTTGAAAGAAAAACGATGAACAATACGTACAATTATAAACCGATGCAATATCACCTGAAAAAGATCTTCGAATGAATAGATTCAGCGAACTAATCATTATCATCGTTCAAACCTAATTGACTCTGTGCTTTGGCAGATCCATATCCAATACGTACAAAAAGACGTACATAAAAGTCAATTGACATGCAGAGTAACGGCTCGATGGTTCGATCGTATCGAGCGGCTTGTAAATGCAATGCATAGAGAATCATTCGAAGAGCAAATTCATGGCAAAATGGTTGATGAAGAGGAATTGATCCATATTTTGAATAACAACTTTTATTTAAAATAAATTCGAAATAGAAAAGATTATCAATTTTTCTTACCTATGAGGATTATTTCCACACAATGACGCCATGTCCGTCGCTAAACTAATGTTTATTAAAACAAGAAAGTTAAGCTCGATTTTTACCTGTCACACAAAGAACACCATTCTTTTTAATACATTGCACTGCTCCGTCTAAATATTCGACTTCTGTTTAGTCAAACTTTTGAAATCAAACTGAATTCTACCGAGAAATTGTGCGGGTGTGCCATAGGGATCTAAATCTACGACATGAAATTGATCGTCTTTCTTTCGATGAGAATATAACAAATTCATCGCATCATCATGACTCGCTTGAACGAGATGTTGAACACCATTTAACTCAACATTCTGTTTAATCGATTCGACAGCACCCGCGTCGATATCATTCGCAAAGATTGTATCGATACCTGAATGTGAATTTCAAGTTACAGAAAGAAAACAAAAAAAGAATATCATCTACCAGGTATTTCTCGAGCATAACGAATCGATCGAAGTCCTGTTGCTGATAGAGCTTCGGCTATTCTCAAGCCATTTTCTTGTTTTTCACCGGCTTGTAGTTCGTCGAACGGTCGACAATTAGCATTCGGATCGTTTTTCTTTATTCGTTTACATTCATTTTCATAGTGTTGCTTCGAAATTAAACGTAGACAAGCAATACTCAAATCTCGATTGAATACTTGAGCTGGATTATAGAAAACTGCTCCTTCAGGCAAACGAATATGTGCTTTGCCTTCATTAATCGGCACGTTATCACTCATGATTGTTGATAATGAATAATCGTCGTCGTTGTCAGTTGAAAATCTACGATAAGGAATTAATTTTCGAGTCAAGAACAAATCGTTACGTATTCGTAGGAAATTACGAAACATTCAAAAGACAAAATAGAAAACAAAATCGTAGTTTTTTTGTTTTGTTTTTTTCTAAAAGAAAACATATCTTCGTTTGTATTCATCTTAAATATCGAATGTAATAGATCAAACGACGGTAGAAAAGAGAAAGAGACAACAAAAGAAATTTTATTTGCTTTTATTTAACGTCGTTTAGCGAAATCAAATTATTTAGAAATCAACAGGAAAAGAGAAAACACACAGATTTTTAAGTTGACAATGTCGTCGTTGAAACTTGTAGACGTGTTACTAATTCAACGATTGCTTGATATAACGAGCATTCATCTAGTGACAAAAACAAACAAAATAAACATTGAAGAATAGATTTCGAAATTGATCTACTTCGATTGAACGTTTCTTTGAATGTCGTGAAGATTTTACTTATCGATTGATATCTACTTTCATTTCCTATTTTTGGATGTTTACTTGAACCTTCCCAAAAAGTTGTTTGATTACTATTTGTACCGTATAATAAAGGAACAATGAATGTCGATGGTTTTTCATTTTGATTATCTCGAGAAGTAAATTGAAACTAAAAAAAAAGACGCACAGAGAATAACTGATGAAGTAAGAAATCGATTCAAAATTTTACCATAAAAAGAAATGATGACATCGATCCATTGTAATAAATAGCTGGATGGCCAACCTGAGAAAATCCATTGCCTTGAGGAATGGTGACACACCAACGTGCCGACCAAAGATGATGACTTTCAGGATTCTGAAAGAGGAAATTTATCAATTAGAATAATAATTAAAAATATTTTATTTGGTTTACATTTTCCAATCGAATGATTTTAATAAGATCTTTTAATAATTTCGATTGAATAAGTGTGAGCATGCGTTGGAATGAGCCCATAGCTGTAGCACCGTTTTGTGCTGAATGTAGAGATAGAATATCGATGGATGGCGTACTGACATTTGTGATTGGAGAAACGGGAAAGAAATTTCGATTGAGAAATGTTTCGAACAGTTTTATTTCGTCATTGTCTAGAGAATTCAATGGATCTTGAAGAGATGTCAAACGAATTTGATAGCTCGATGATAATGTATGAAATTCGAATGCTATTTGAAGAGATAGGTGTTCTAAATGGTAGGTGTCCTGTTCGTTTGGAACTGAACGAACCTAAATTTACAACAAACAAAAAAAATCGATTTTAAAAATCTGAAATTGAAAAAATACACGAACTACTGAATTGTTGGCATCGGGTGGATCATTAGTAGCTTTTGCAAACTGTCTGACAAGTATCGACGAAGCGAGAAATGCTTCTAGTCTCGACCATTGACGTCCATCGGATGTATAAAGCATTTGAAAGAATCGTTCTTGACTCATATAGATCGGATAATTCGGTTGAGTGAACAATTCACGATTGTAACTGTGTAAAACCGGAATTTGTTCGAATGGAGATCTGATATTTAGTTGAGTCGGTGTTGTTGATGATTGAGTAGGAAATGAATCACGAAAAATTGCATCGTAAATATCCGAAGGAGAACGAAGTGTTGATTGATCAGCCGTGTCCATGTATATCGATTCATCGATGGTTGATGTGGAATTTGGCGGTGGATTTGAAGTTAAAAATTCCGGTACGAGAAAATCTTCGATTTGAAATTGATTGACAATATCAGAAAATTCAAAAGTCAAACCACGATCATCGGCGTATTTCGATAGAAAATCCTTTGGAAGAAATTTTATCTTCAATTCATTCGACAAGAAGAAGAAGAAAAAAAGCTACTTTAAATCTCGGTATTGTTGCAAGATCGTTCAATGAATGATTCAATTGTACGCTGAATGATCCATCTCGAACTAAGATTAAATTTGGTCCACATATTTGAATGTCAATTGCAAATGTTTGTGCAAAAATCAAACGCCAACGCGTTTCAGTATACGGAATAAACGTGAGCAGAGCCTGTGGACAACCGCCCTAAGAGAAAACGACAAGTTTGGGGGTAAAAATTCGGCTTTTTTTTCTTAACGAACTTGATTAGCAAAAACAATCGGCCGTTTGAACGAATCCAATCGAGATATTGAACTTAATGGAATCGATGTGATATGCAGTAGCTAGAAAAAGAGACAATAGTTTTTTTTTGTTTTGTTTTCTAACAAATAAAATTCTACTCGAATGAGTTGTTTCAATGAACGTGTTTGATTTAGAAATGGAATGAATTTTTTATTTAAAAATTGTTGAGATACAGATAAATATTGATTATTGATTGTCGCAAAACGTAGTTCGAATGTTCCATCAAAATTCGAATTTAAATCCGAAGAATTTCGATTACTATTGTAGGATAATGTCATCTAAATCCAAGTTGATCAATGATGACAAATCGAAAAGCTCAATTTCAACTCACTGTGAAAGCAAAATTTGGTCCAAAGGAAATTGTACATTTAAAAAAATTAAAAAATACAATTTTCGATAGAATCGGCAGATCAATAGATTCTGAAAAAAGCAAGTCGATCGAAATTTAATTTCCAAAGAAAATGAATTTCTACCGGCTAATGCAAATGAATAACTTTCAAGTAAATGTGTCGTTTCATATGCAGATCGAATATCATTGAGAATTTGATCGTTCAATTTCGAATAGGTTTTCGATGAGAGAGTAACAAGAGAATGATTCGGTGCTAAACAGAATTCAAATCATTCGATTTCGATTCACAAACGAATTACTTTGGATTAACGGTTGATGAAAATAATTTTTATCCGAGAAATTTAACTAATCGAATAACACAAACAAAGTCAAATTAATTTTTTTGTTTATTAAATAAACTTGACTTTACTTGAATAGTCCATTGTCGTTCGACAGGCTTCAAATCTCGATTAGCATCCAAAAGAGTGTAAACAACTCGTATCGAACAAGCTCGTACTCTCGGCCAGAAATATTCGTTTATATACGAAGCAAGTTCGTTTTCGCTTAGCAAATCATTTTCATCGTCAATCGACGTTCTATTTTCGAGAATAAAATTCCAGCAGAAACAGTTTTTTTCTTCTCTTTTACCGAACAATATCGAAATAAGGGATTCCAGACCAAGGACAATACACGATATTCTTGCAAATCGCTTTCTTTTTTTGTAACTAAAAACAAGCAAATATGTTGATTTTGAATAATCAAACGAGTTTGAATTACATTGTCTTTGATGATGATTAATGACAACATTTCGTCGTAGTAGTTAATAAATTTAACCAGAGATTTTATGGATAAAGTCGACATCTAAATTCGATTGTTCGATTAAAAAAATGACAATTTGATATTTTACAGATTGAATTTCGAGTTCATCGACATCGTCGACGTCGACATTTGTATTCAATGGAAAGAAATTTTTAAACTAAAGCAAATAAATTGATAAACAAAAAAACGAAATATTCACCCTCGATTTACTTGAAATAATTCCTTTCGAAAGAATATCGTCGGATAAAGTGGCGATAAGACCAATGGTTCTAACAGCCATTTAACACCTTCGTCGTTATTATTCAGCGTTTGTTCTTGCGAAACAAATGATTCGTGAATTGAATAACGTTTTTCAACAATTAATAAATAATATTGAACTAACAATTGATTGATATCAGAGATGTAGACGACCTTTTTTTTCATCGTTTCAAAAACAAAATAAGTCAAAGACAATGTGCAAAGAAAAACGAAAACTGTTTTTACAATGTAAAATCCTTCGTGATGATTTAATTCGATAAAAACACTCTGATTTAAATACGGAGTTATCAATGGATTTTGTGGATTCATCGAGGGAACTTGAGTATAAACTCGACAGTTTAAATGCGCTATTAGCATTGGAATTCGTTGTTGAATAAGCCAAAGTCTAGAAAATCGAGAATAGAAATTCGAAAATCTCTCGAAATCATCGTACCTCAATTGATTCAACGAATCGATGAGCTTTGTTGGATCACGATTGAGAGCATTTTCGATCTGTTGACACAATCGAGTTTCTAGGAAAAGCAAAAACTTAGATTTTATTCGAGAATTAAACAACTAAATCGATGATACCCATATAGCAGACAGCTTTGAATAAACCCGACAAAGGACTAATGGAAATGAAGAGAGTCTCTTCACACGAACATTCCGAGAGTAATTCACATCGTAGAACGGGTATCGATGAATCAATTTCGACTGTAATGACAAAAAAAATGAAGTTTTTAGAAATAGATTTTAATTCGACACGAACTATAGGCGATTGTTGTTGAGAGAATCGTTTCTTTTAATTCCTAAATTAGCAAAAAAGATAGGATTTGACTTGCGAAATTTAAAAAGAAAATAACGAACTTGAAATCGACGTTGACAACGAGCGACAATCGTTTGATTTAAGATTTCTTCCATTGTAAAAATCGGTTTCTATCAAATTTTCAATCTGTCTCTCATTTTCCCGTCATTTCCTTCCAAAGTTTTACTTTTAAAATCTGTTGAACTTCCACAGTATCATCAATAGGCAATGGTGGCCAATGATCAACATGAAAAATGCCTTCATCATCACATGAAATCGTCATACCAATATCTACAAATTCAGCGATCAATCTCTCTGAAATCTCTCCTTGATTCTTCTTCTACCATAGGGTTTTGTTTGAGTAGTCGATTTTTTTGTTTGATTGGCATTTATTATTGAATTATATTCTTTCCAATATTCGACATCGAAACTTTTACATGCCGTATAATTCGATACAATGAGGTCTTTGTCTTTGGCAGCTTGCTTTCGAATTCGATGTGCCTGAAGAATTCATTCAATCGAAATGAAATTTATAAAACAAAAAAAAAGAAGGAATTCTACTTGTTCGACGAGAATCTGCAAGCGTAGAGCTTGACAATAATAATCTGAAAATAAAATCATTTCGATTAGAAAATGACGAAAAAACCCAATGAAACGTACGTAAATATCGGTAGAGTTCAATAATGGGTTTTTCGCATTCATTCAACCAACTCTGAATAAAATTCGTCAAGGTTTGCAGCTGAAACAATCGGACAACAGTTTTGTTTTTCTTCGAATTTATAATCGATCGAAATTACTTGTGATGGATGTATGAGTTCTTGTTCTGAAATTCAAAGAAAACGAAAATCTCAGAGAAAACAATCGATATTCGAAATGATTTTACCAGGCTCTTCGATATCATAAACAAACAGTTTGATTTCATAGACACGCCATGGTGATGTGAGATTATCATTAATCACTCCTAATTTAACTTCAAATTCGCCATCAACAATCAATGTGACTAATCCGTTTTCTAGTTTTATCCGAGAGAAAGAAGATCAAACAACTTGTTTTTCGCTTGAAATGATATTTACTAATAATCACATCGGTGAATTCACTGGGTAAATCTGACGATGAGACTCTTGCAGTAAGAATCTGATGTAAACGTGGCAGAATTTCTTGTCGTTCGGACTCAGTTGCTGCTGTGAAAATCGTCGTTATTTCAGCGATACGTTTGGGAAGAAAATTCACTGTGCCAAGTGTGAGTGCGTCGATGGCATCAGTCACAGGAAAATTCGGCACACGAGCATCGATGAGTTTCTCACGAGCTAACTGAGCGAGAGTATCGGACGTATGACGAATTAGTTGAACACGTTCTTCAAGTAGATTTTGTATTTCCTTTGGGGAAAAGAGAAAAAAACTAAAATAAAATCTTATTGAATCAATAAAATTTACTTCGTAGGTCGTGACTTTTTCTGTTGTTTGTGCCCATCTTACGAGAGCTAAAATACGAATAAATAACTGTCGCGTACGACAAGCAAATGCTAGTAAATCAGTTGTTCTATTTTCATAGAACAAAAAGCAAATGTCAAAATTGAGTTCATCCAACAAATTTCGCAATTTACCGGTCGATATTCGATTTACTATGTAAACTAAATACAAAAAAGAAAACAAAATCAATTCAAATATTCATCTGACGCAATCAAATGACATACACATCTGCCATTGTGTATAAACTATGATAGGTTTTTTGTATAGCTGCTTCGAGTATATGAGATAAAGGTATTTTATCATATGTAGAAGCGATCAAAGCATTGTTATTGTTAACTGATGGATCCGAAGACATGCTTTGATTGATAGAGGAATGTATTATCTGAAACTTTTCGTTTTTTGATTATGTTCTGAATTTCGATTAGATTGAGAAAGTAGGGAATGAATGAATGAGGATTGATTTATTTCAATGTGTGAATTCAATTCGAAATCTTATTGGTTTATACGATCAAGCAATGAATATATGCAATGAACGTAAAATGAAATCGTTCTCTACTGACATCTGTTTCCGTGTTTATTTTATTCATTCGAAAAAAAAATCAATTATTATTTGATTATCAACGAATTATCATCATTATAGGCATCGATAGCTCGACTAAGTGGTGATTCTTTGTAGAACAATACAACATAATTAATAAACCGAGTTCTTGGTGTCAATTGAAGTGATGTTGCATAATGACACCAACCTGGGTTCGAACTTTTGCATCGAAGTTCACCTGTATGTAGTCCACGGTCTAATGAACCTGAAGATCCATGAAATGAAATATCAACTTTGACGATATCACCATTAATAGTCTTGGTTCGAAATGTTTGATAATAGAACGAAATATAAACGGTGAGACGGCCAGAATCAATCTGTTCTTCGGTAAAATTTTGAATACCATTGAGAAGATTAACACGTTGAATTAGTTTTGTTTGACCTTCATGATATTCAACAGGACCACCAGCAAAACAATATGTTCCCGAACGACAATGGTAATTCTTATTCAATCTTCCATCTGAATCAACGATAGCATGTCTACTACTACCGTGTGTCCATCCAGTGAACCATTCTTCAGCGCCAGGATTGATAAGTAAATTTTTTGGTTCGACAGTTGTCGTCGATGCTAGAATATGTATTTGTGATTATCAGAGAAACAAAAATAATAACAGTACGATCTTACTCGTGAAAGTTGTTACGATCGTTGATTCAACAGTTGAGGCATCTTCTTTTGCTAAAGGAATACAGGTATTGACAAGAAAAGAGAATATATTTTTGTTACGAACTTGAATATTTTTCTGGTTCTGGTACGTCATCATCTACGGCCGGACCAGATTGTAATGTTTGTTCAGACTCAGAAGTCGATGTCGGCTCGAAATTCAATGTTTCTAAACAGATCAAAATTGAGGTTTGAGTAGATTGACAATTTTTTTGTGATGTACCTGTACTGTTGAGTAAGTTCGTTGTTAATTCTTTTGCAAAAAAAAGACCGAATATTATATTTTTGAAAATAAGTTTTCTGTTTACCTGTCGATATATGAAGAGATCTTGTAGATGCTGTCGAAGTGAGTACAGATACTGTTTTTATAGGAACCACCATGGTTTCTGAAAAAGTTCGTGTTGTCGTTGTTTTCGAAATGTTTGGATATCGAGTAGTTGCTAAAAATAAATAAAAACACAGAATTTGAGATATTGAAAAAAAAAGACACAAATGAGAATTTGTTTTACTGATGTTAATTTTACTAGTAGATGCACTGGTATTTATATAATCAGACGAGAAAAATGGTACCAAAAGTGTACCGGAAAAAGTGATTAAAAGAAGAGCAATCAGAGCTTTTTTACATGCCGATACTCGTAATATACGTAGACGAGTATTCCTTTAAACAAAAAAAAAGTAACAAAATGGAATATTCTATATTAAAATCTACTGATCAGGAAAAGTCAAGACTGTTTCATTGGAATGGATTGCCATTTGTTGGCTAGGTATTATTTTAGTTAGTACATCGATTGATGAACCGTGATGTTCATTCTTTCGAATGTTATCAATCAATTAACTAAATAGCGTGATTTTTCATTTAAATTCTCGTTTTTATTCAGGAAAAATTTGTTGAGTAGGACTATTATTTCAAAACATATTGTATCGTTTATTAATTTTATCAGATAAAAATCTGTTTGAATATCATATAATCAAATGAGAAAAAACACAACATGAACAATGGAATCTGCTAAATATTTATTTTTCCAATCCCATAACCGACCAATCAATTAAACCTTTCTGTTGTAATGTTTTATATTTCGGAATCTCGACTTTACGTAAAACAGTTAGATCGACTTTTTTCGATGCTAATGTCATTGCTCGAATCATAACTATGACATCATCGTGTGTTAATTTTTCTACGTTCGATTTACCAACAAATAGAATGACATCGTTCTCACGTAGACCAGCTCGATACGATGGTGATTCACGTTCAACTTCGCCAATAACATGAAGATGTTGTTGAAATTTTAAAACTAAACCATAACCATCGTAGTTTTTACTCTGACGTAATCGACATAATTTCGCGTGAATCGGTGTTTGTTGTTCGTCGGTCGACGATTCATCGGTTTTGGTTATATTGAAAAATTCATAATGCTGTGATTTCGAAGACATCGATGTTACTGTTGATATGAGTGAATCAATCGATGGACGTCTTGTTCGAATATGTATGGATTCGATACCATTTTCTGTAGTTGATACAACAGGAAGTTCTTCAATAAAGAAATTCACAAAAACAAAAAACAAATTGACTTTCAATTTGATTTACCAGGTGGTGGTTTTTCTTCAACATCTTGAACGGGTTCTTGAAGTAGAGATAAGTATTTAGGATCATGTGCAACTGTAAAAACAATCGGTGTCATTAATTGCATAAGTTTTCTTACATCTTCATGTTCAAGATTAGTTACATTAACTCCGTTGACCTGTAAAATTCGATCACCATCTTTTAAGCCAGCTGTATCGGCAACTGAATTTGCTTGAATATTACTGATAAAATGTACTTGAGATGTGATATCAGCTTGAGGAATAAACGAATTGAAATGAAGGCCAACAGCTTCAGCAACAGTAACATGCCGAGTTTCGCCTTGTTCAACTGATAATCTCGTGTTTATATGTGGTACATTGGATTCCTGTTTTCTGAAGAAACCATCATCATCGTCATCTAGATCCGACATTTGTTTGAAATACGAAAATAGGCAAATGAGTATACTTAGTGCTTATAAATATTGTCGATACAGCTCAATGAACACGACATACATAGAGTACACATTATATTAGTCGGTAGATTTTATTTAATAAATAAAAATTAAGACAGAAAAAGAAAACGAGAGTTGTTGATTACTCTCAAAACTATTAATTGAGAATATGTCATCTATTTTCGTGAATAAATAAATGCATTAGTCAAAGATAGATATTCAATAAGTATTTGAAAACTCAGGATGTGTCAGTTGTGCTTGTCTAATTTGAGAATTTACTATTTAAAATGCGAGTCATCTCTCGACGTTGTTCATCAGTGGATTGGTTGATTATATCTTCCATGATATCGGGATGAATTTGAAGTAATCTAAAAACGAAAAGACGGAATTCGATTTTGGTTTCTGGAAATCAAATCTGTATACCGAAGAATATCTTCGCAGGCGTTTTGTTTACGCATTGCTTTTATTCGACTTAGAATTAATGAAGATTCATTGAGTTGTTCGAGCCAACGAGCAACTATTTGATCGTTTGTCCATTGTGTTGTCTGAAAAATAAAATGAATCGATTGAATTCATAGTCGTTTTTGTTTGTTTTACATCATTTGAATTGTCTTCATTGAACCATTGTTGAAGATAATTCGATGCTTTTCGATAGTCCAACGATGGACTTTCAGTTAGAACTGTTTTGAGAATTTCATTTTCAGCTAAACGACGTTTTAATCGCCAATAGAAATATTCACGACTCGTTCTCCAATCGAGAATATTCTTGAAAAGATCGAAATCGAATTTCTTTTTTCCAAATTCTAACTTCAAACTTACTCGAATAACACCTTTTTCTAGCATTCGTCCCGGTGTATCATGTAAATCGCAAAACATCACAGCTGCCTGTTGATAAACCGGTAGAAGATGTTTTTCTCTTTCGTTCAATTGCCTTTCGAAATCTTCTTTCGTACTATTTACTGATGTTGACAACGAAATATTTGCAAGTAACTCTCGACACACGGGATCAAGTCGATGTATAGTTCGAATGAGATCTTTAGTTCGATATTTAATTTCCACCGTTCCTTCGGGTTCAAGTACGCCACCTCGACTCACTCGATCGGCGTACATTTCCATACAACGTAGATTTATTGTCGGATCAACAACAACCCAAGCACCGCCACGTAATTCGCCGTACGGCGGAATGTAAATGAACACGGGCTGTTCGTATTCGTGTAGGGCATCGACGATGTAAGCGCCGAATTTGATAATTTGATCGAACATGTCTTTCATTCCACCGCTGAATCCACGCCAATTAGCAAAGATCATCAATGGGAGATTTTCGCGTTTGAAATCGTTAATAGCTTGAGCAGTTTTAAATGCCGAATCGGGAAACCAGACTTGTCCGGCTTGTTGAATTGTACGAGCATCGGAATCGAAATTAGCTGGATCGGCTGGTTGTTCTAATTCGACTGTACGTGTTTCGACGGCGATGACACCCATAGCTAAATAAAATTGAATCGTTCGTTTGTTCTTAGCTTGCGAAAATACTTACGAATTCCACCGAGACGAGCTCGACCACAAACAACAGTTTTCGCCCAGCCTTTCATTATTTCAATAAACGAATCTCGATCAAAAAAACCCGACTGAAATGTCGGTGTACTCGACGAAGTTCCCTCGGGATTCGTCGTCGTTGCTGACAACGAAGTCAGCTGTCGTCCTTGAATCATATGTCTCGGATCGTACGGCGTCGATGTCGGCATAAAATCAATTGGCCGATCGATTGGATCATGTAAATCCGATAGAACAGGCGGTAATTGAAGCATTGTCGCCGGCATATATGAAAGCCATCGAAGTATAAGTAAACAACCGTCGAAATCGTCTTTAACAACGTCATGTGTAACGCCATTGTTGTACATTATTTGTGTGCCACCTAGCTGATTGTTGCTATTGTAAACTTCGCGACCGAGAACTTTGTTCAATGCACCAGCACCGGTTAGGATTATGTGAGAATTTTCGACTTGAATCACACGAGAACCTAATCGAACTAAATACGCACCGATGCCAACTGCTCGGCAAGTAACTAAACTAATTGTTGGCTAAACAAAAGCACAAAAAATTGATTTTTTTTTCTTTTTTTCGAATAAAGTTTAACATACAATCATTTTATAGGCTAACGATGTTTCACCAGCAATCATTCCTGATCCTCGTAGGTTTTCTACACCTAAACTATTTTCTTTGCCAATAATATCAAGAATCTTATGTCTTTTTTCTCCATTTTCTTCTACGATTTCCGTTCGTACACAATTCAAATGTTCAATCCTCTCATATTCTTCAGTTGCTAAATATAAATATTTTATGCCTTTATCAATATCATTCGGATCATTCCATGCTATTCGATAGAGAAATTTCAAATCATCAGCAAGACCAATCCGAGCACCACTATTTGCCGATAGATAAATACGTGGCACACGTTCTAATCGTGCCAATTCCGATGCACGTTGAAAGAGTAAATCTTCTTCGATACCAAATGAACCGATTTTGTGCGTGATATCATTGGCAATGACGATTATTGTTCGGCCATTCGGACATTCCGGTGTTTTCATTTGAAAACGCCAAGCTATGATACCACAATCGTTTTCAGCAGGCGAACGAGAACGTACAGTTAAACCACATTGTGCGAGATATTCATCCGATGATAGATAAGCATTTTTTGTTTCGATGTTAGTCGGTGTTAATAGATTCGATGAATCATTTAAATTTGTTTGTTGAATCGTATCGAGTACAAGTTCTTGATAGTTGAAAACATCTTTCGGTATGCGATTTTCTTTTGTTTTCATTTTTTCGTTCGATTGTTTCCAAAGAAATAGAAGAGCTTGACGAAACATTTCAGGAAAATCGTAAACATACGTCGTATTATTCGATTGAGCAGTGAAACGTTTATATTGAAGATGATCTTTTGTTACATAAGGATCATACAAAGCACGTCCTTCTAATGGACCGGTTTTGCCTGGAGTAAATGTTTGAAATATAGTTTGTCCGTTTGTTGGATGTTTTATCTCTCGATAAAGTGAAATATCAAGATAATAACCGCTTTCATATGTTAGAAAAACTCGAATGGGTATTCGTTCGGAATCGGGTGTCAAACGAATCGTCATTTTTAATTCTGCTTGAAGAATACGAAGTTTCCATAGACGAATACCATAGCGAATCGCTACGTCTCGAACACTTTCTTCGAGTTTACTCGGTTCGATACAAACTGTCGGTACGAAACACATGAAAACATGATTACAATCAGTTTTACTGGCTAATGGATGTGAAAATGCGATTTCAAGTTCGTCCATAGCTTCGAGCAAAGTTCGTTCGGCTTCATTTTGTAGATATTCGTAACTTGCTTCTTTAGTTATAAAATCCGAATGGCGAATGATTGCACGCGCAAAAAATCGATGATCAACAACATCTTGTTGTTTATTATGAACTTTGCCTTTGCCGAGATAGATGTGCATTTTATGATTCGATGTGGGAATAAATTCGAGATCGAATGAACGTAAACGATAGATTTCTAATTGATAGGCAAGTGCTGGCTCGAGATTTCGATAGATTTTATCTTCTTGAAACTGGAGAAAAGACAAAAAACAAATCAAAAATCAATCGAGAAAACTCGTTTTATGTTTCTTACGTCTAATCGTTTTCTATAGGTGTAATAGAGTGGAAATTGTCTCTGTAGAAACAAAAAAGTAAAATAAATAAATGAAAATGTTCAGTTTGAAAGTTACTTTAGCAGCGAGATAAAATGTTACTCGACGAATATTTTTTGCTCGACATGCTTCGACTTTCGACTGAATAAAATCTCGAAAAATATCTTCGAGTTTCGATTTCTGTTGTAATTGAATATCGTCTTTAATAAACACATAGATGATATTCGTTGCTTCTTCGATCTAAATCCCAATCAAAGAAGAAATACATCGAAGATGTGTTCATTCGAATTTACTCGATTGTTAACTGGCCGATTCGACTGACTATCGAACGAGGCTTGTCTCGCATGAGTACGTAGTCGAGTCGAACCAGAGAACGAGACTGGAGTATCGGAATTTGTCGGAGAAAACGGAGTCAACAATTCATCAAACGAACTGAAAAAAAAACGAGCAAAATCTTTGGTTTTTATATATCAATCGATTCAAACCTTTTTGCACATTCCCAACTATCAAATGCAGCGAAAATGCCCGTTCGTTGAAAAATATCCGAATCGGTATTATTTAATAACATTAAATTCTCGCTAAAACTACCGATTCGTGCCATATTTTCTTGTTGAAATAACCTGAATAAACAAAATTCAACAAGAAAGTTAAACATTTTCTTTTTTTCTATTACCGATTGGGATGATTATGCGGAAGGTAAAGAGAGAATTCAACTGCACAAGTACCATCCGAAAGAAAACGATGTTGAATACTGTTTAAATCGTAGGAAATATAAGATCGACGAACATAAACCTAACGAATATTGCAAATCGAAGAGAAAACAAAACATTCGAGAATTTACTTCTAAAGCCGCTTGTTTAACTTGTAAATTCGAATGAAAATAAAAACTATGTAAAACATCGAAAATACTCGTTTCAGAGAGAATTAATTTCTATAAAAAAAAAGAAGAAGAAGAAATTCTTATTTTTCATTTGAAATAAATCTATTGATTTACTTGAATATTTTCTTGGCACAATCTATGTCCGTACATGTCGATTGCACTGAGAAAAATCGATTCCATTTGATTGTGTCTCAATTCATAGGGTGGTTGTTGAAAAGCAATAAGAACTTGTCGAGATTTGAGTGCAACTTTCGAGTTAGTTGTTTGAGTTAGTAGAGTTAATTCGCTGAGTAAAGTTGTTAACTCATCTGTCAGTGTTGGATCACGTTCAAATAGCAAATCAATGAGCATAATAACAAGTGAATTTTTTGAATTGTAATTCGCATGTGAAAAAACAAGTTCGACAACTTTTTGCATGTCGATTTTATGTTTATCACGTAATTGTGTTAGACATTTATCATATTGTCCGTATTGAAATAATGTTTCGATGTTCAAATAATTTCGTATGAGATCTTTAATCACTGATTTCATGTGACCTTTGATACCACTTCGATATCGTTGAACAAGTTGAACAAGTGTTTGAACAGTTGCAAAGAACGTTTCACGATCATTTCGTCGTTCTAATTTCGATGCATAAGTATCGATACAAGACGCAATTGCTTGCGAAGGAAATTGCACGAGAACTGACGTTAAATTGCTCATATAGGTTTTGAGTAGACGTTTGATTTCTTTGTCGACTTCTTTGGGAATACGTTCGGATATATTTGAAAGAATATCTTCGACTTCAAGCAACGGCAATGATGGATCACGAAGAATCGAAAATAATTTCTCAACATTAAATTTTAATTTCTCACGAAAATACGATTCGGGATATGTGTAACCGGCGAGAATACTTTCGAGTGACGCTTTGACTATTCGAAAGACTTGATTGCACTTCGTACTTGTCAATCGATCGGACATATCGAACTCGAATTGACCATCGTAGAGTTTCGATTGTTGAATCTCTTGTGAATCATCGAAGATCAATCGAGCGAGAATGCAGGACGCTTCGAGAACGGCACCCGGCCGTTTGTTCCATTGAAGACGACCTTTCAATGGAGATCGAAGTTCAGTGACCATTTTCATGACTTCGATTTCAGCATAGATTTGACCAGCTTCGATTAGGCCACCATCTTCGATCGTATAATGAAGCAATTTACCAGCTGATGGTGATCTGTGCAAACAAAACAAATAAATATTCGTCTTTATGTGTTATTGATTCGAATTAAAAGAACCTTAGGGTAGATGGATCATTTTCTTTTTGAAAAATACACGATTTATTATTGACAACGATTCGATAACTATCCACTTCTTCTTTCATAAATGTCAAATAACTCGATCCAGCTAGATTAACTAAGATGCCTCCGTCTTTCATCCGATGTGCTTCGAGTTCAACGTAGGAATCGTTCATAACCAGAAAGAAACTACTTGGACCGCATTGTGTCACCTGAAAATCAAAAGATAATTATGCGAAAAACAAAATCAAATGTTTGATTTTCAACTTGTAATTTGTATTTAATATGTTCGTAGATGAGTTCGACTTGTCGAGAAATCGAAAGAGTATTCATTGGCAAAATTTGTCCGCTAGAAATAAACATTTTATTTTCCGAAACAAGAACAAAAAAGTCGAGTACCGTTCGAGTGATGAACGAAAGTTCTGAAAACTAGTTCGAAATGTTTCATCAGCGATGTGTAAAGCAGCACAGATCACCGATAGGATAATATCAGGTCTTTCTGTTTGAAAATGTTTGGCGATTAAATCATCAAGCCAACTTGTTCGAATGGTATTATTTATAAATTCATCTGTTTCTAGTAAACGGATCAAAATCTCCACTAAAGACAAACGAATACAGATGATTTATCGTTTTTTGTACTGAGATGAGTACCTGTCGAATGAAAATCTCCTCGAATCGACAGTTCTTTCAATGCAACAACTAAGTTTCTAAATGAAAATCAACGAATTTGCCTTCAAAAATTCGAATTTTGAACAAACTCTCGTGCGTCTTCTCGCGTGTCGCCATGAGAAAAAATATGTCCAAATTGTGAATCAGCAAATTCATGTAAACCGCCGGATGATGAAATACTAAAATATCCCCAAACATTCTGTCGACTTCGGAAATTCAATTCTTCAACCGTCCCCGAACTCGGTTTAAATCCCTGCAAAACAAAAAACGAAAACACGTTCTGCACCGATCGAACGAACTTTGCCGTTCTCTTTTACTTCATTCGGATTTTCGCTCGTTATTCGCGCTGCAATCGCATGTCCATGCTGTTGTGGTTTATTTCTCGGACTATCGAAATCAATCGACGATATTCCGAATGGTTCTTCATCGTACAGCAAACGAATATCTTTTATTCGATGTAAACTTATGCCCATTGCGATTTGTAATTGACAAGCAGGAAGATTAACATCAGTGATCATTTCTGTACACGGATGTTCGACTTGTAGACGAGGATTGAGCTCGAGAAAGAAGAATTTTTGATCGGTTGGATTGTATAAATATTCGATTGTACCAGCACTGACGTAGCCGACCATTTTGGCGAGTCGAACGGCTGCTCGTTCCATTTGTTCGAGAATCTCCGGCGGTGCAATGATAGCTGGAGCTTCTTCGATGATTTTCTGATGCCGTCGTTGAATCGAACAATCACGACCGAACAAGGATATGGCTTGACCGCTTTGATCAGCGAGAATCTGAACTTCTAAATGTCGACAACTGTTTGCATATTTCATCAGAAATATCGGAGAACCAGGAACTTCAGCTTGAACCTGAATATTCATTCATTCAGATGAAAATCAATTTTGAAAAATAAAAACATGTTTTTACTTGTCGAAAATAGTTTTCGAAATCATCGAGATTCGTTGCCTTTCGTATTCCTTTTCCACCGCCACCTTCCGAGGCTTTGATCATAACTGGAAACCCAATTCGACTTGCGATCTACCATCAAAATCGTTTCCTTTCGTTTTTCCATAGCTTTTCTCTTACTTCAACACCTGCTTTCGCGTCAGTCACACAAGCGTTTTCATACATTTCCATCGGCACATTCGCATTTTCTCGATCCTCATCAGTCCATTCCAATTTCAAATCTACTCAAAAACATTCGATCAGCGCGCAAAAAAAAGCAAACAAACTGCTCCTACGAGATCCACTCCATGGTAACGTCGGAACATCAGCACTCTGAGCGATTATAGTCGAAGCTATTTTATCGCCTAATGCCCACATGGCTTGTTCAGGTGGACCTGAATACAACAAAATCATTTCGATAACAATCTATTCGAAATTCATTACCAATGAAAATAATTCCATTCTGATGAAGTAATTCAGGTAACTTCGGATTTTCCGAGGCATGTCCCCAACCGGCCCAAACAGCTATTCAAATGGAGAAAAAATGACGTCGTATTCGAGCTCAAACAAACCTTGAACAGAAAATCTCTTTGCCAAATCAAGAATAATATCGCAATTCGAATAATTCATATGCGATGGGCCACCTTGAACATTGACATAATGATCTGCATATCGAATATATTCTAACCGAAAAAAAGACAAATCAAATCGTTGAATCAAACGATTTGAACAAACCAGCATTTGCTGCCATATCCTCTGGCGTGACCATTGCAACGAATTTGATCATATTTTCCTGTCGAAACATTTCATACGACCAACGACGGATCGATCGCATGCATTTGACAGCAGCAATGCCATTATTCGCAATCAAAATCTTCGACAAACAAAACAATCTTTCGAAGAACTCTTTCGAATCATTGACAAAAATACCTTTTGAATAACAAGCGATCCGCCTAGTAAATTGCACAAATCTTTCGGCGTGGATATACTCGTCGGCCGTAAATTCATCGAAGCTACATTGATTCCAGACATTTTTCTAATAAAAAAATCTCTATGAAATCATCTTTTTGTTCTACACAAATACCTAGTGTAACGTTTTGCCGTCGATTTCTGCTCGTATTTAGTTCCTCCATTGGCTAATGAATCCATTGATGGCGTCGACGGACGTTGTGACAACGGTTCTAAATCATCGAACAACTCATCGGTATCGTCATTGATTTGCGAATCATCAAGATCGAATTTAACTTGTGCTGTTGTTGCCGGAGGTGTTTGTTTGAAACTCATTTTGCAAACAAAACACGATTTAGTCAATCTATAAAAAAAATCAAACAGAAGAAAATTAATCGTTTTCACTTCGTCTGCTGTTATCTGAGTGTGTAAAAACACGAAGAAAAAAAAAGCATAACTCTCTCGACTCGACTGATAAGCAAACACATATTCTACATTGACAGAAAACGACATGCAACTTATCTAGGTTAGTCGTTTAAAATCTAGCTCTTTTTATTCTCCAATGAAGATTAACGTATAGAAATGAATATAGATATATTTTGTTTTACACTATAAACAACCAAACAAATATTGCTTGACATGTATTTGCAACAGAAAAACAAAAAAAGGCAAATCAAACACGATTTTCATCATAATCCAGTTGCTCTTGTTTGAACGTGTTGATATTCAATTGACTAGTTTCTTCATCATCATCGTCGTCGTCATCGTCGTCATCCTCGTCGTCATCATCATCGTCATCGTCGTCGTGTTGTTGATGATTATCATGAGTTAATGTCGATTGAATCATCGCCCAATCTTCGATAATATCAATATCGGATAATTGATAGAAAATAGCGAGATTATCTTTGTCGACAGTTTTCACTGACGAACCATTGGTAAAATTGAGTTTACGTTGTTTTTTATTTTCTTTGAATGCGTCCGACGTTTCGAAACGTTTCTTATTCGGTGATATGAGTTGTTGTTGATGGTGGTGATTCTGTGGGAACATTTCTTGTAGAATATTCGAACATAATTGCGTTTGATTTTTTAGTGTTTCGAGTTCGTCGATTTTACGTTGAATTTCATCGTGAATTTGTTCGTTCAGAAGTAATTTATCGTTTTCTAATGTTTGTTGTAAACTCAACAATTCCGCTTGATAGAGATTTTCTAGTGATTGCAATTCGATTTGTCGTCGTTGTTCGGCGATCTGCAAACGCAATTGCATATCATCGTAGAGTTTCTTCACTTCATCTTGATACTCCGGTGCCTCTTCATTTTGAATGGCATTCAGTTTTTGATCAATCAATGAAACACTTTCATCGTAGAGAATGTTTTTCAATTCATCGAATTGCTTTTCGATATTCATGATTTCGTACATGATTTCGTAACGACGTGAATCGAAATATTCGATTGTTAATGATGATTCATTGCTGCCGAACGTTTGAAGAATTTGTTGGATGTCATCGAGTGAATCGAGACAATCGTCATCGGCTCCATCGTCGTCATCGTCCATGTCGTCGAGTTCAGCTAGATTCGAACATTGAGGATTGGTTTGAGGAGATGAGATTGTACTCGGTTGAGGAGAAGGATTGGTTTGATCGTCGTTTGGATTCATGGCCGACTGCTCATCGAACGTATTGTGCGTAAAATAAACCGATAGAGAGTGTGTTGTGTTTCTCTCGACAAGAACCAATAGAAAACAAGGGCAAATGCGACCTCTTTTGCTGTCGAGAGAGAAAGTTGGAAAGTGATTTTATGATAAAGGAATAAAAAAAAAACTAATCGGCTTATTTATCAATTTTTATTGACAAATAGAAAAAAAAAGAAATGTATAGAAAAAGAAAAAAAAGTGTTCCGGTGCCGGGGATCGAACCCGGGCCTAGACGGTGAGAGCGTCCAATCCTAACCACTAGACCACACCGGAGCGATGATCAGTACTCACAAATCGATATTCGACCAGTCATTTTTCACCTTGACAAGAGAGAGACCGTTGCTTGATATCTATTCGTCATATCTTTTTGAAAAAGTAAACGAGTAGAAACGCACACGTATTTTATATTCGATCGATCGATTGTTGAACTATGAATTTCACTCGTGTTTCATTACAATCCGATGGCAAAAAATCAGCTCAAGTTCGTTCGAATAATAAAAACTTTTCTCTTGCTTTTTTAATTCAACAAATAGTTCGTTTATTTTAATCATGAAATCGACGTGTCCGAAGCAATGAAAACCATTTTTCGTCATAAAACATTCGATTTACCATCGCCCAAACTAATCATTCTACTCAAAGGCGGTTTAAACAATCAAATCGAACAATTCAATGAAAGACAATTTTCAAGTTCAGTTGCAAAACTACTTTTAGACATTGGTAAACTATTATCGATTATAGAATTATAAATTCAGAAGAGTTTTTCAGGACGAAATAAATCGAGTAACGAAGAAACTGCTCCTTGGTTATTCACCTACATTCGACATGATTCGATTGCAAGTCGAATAATTCAAATTGCCAAACAACAATATTTAGCAAATAATATTCCGTTAGAAAGATTTGTTAATATCGGTATTGATGTTTGTCAATCATTACCAGTAGGATGTGATGAGAATCTGTTAATGGAAGAATATATTCGATTGATTTTAGTTGGATAAATCACCGAATGATTATTCATCGATTGTAAAAGCGCTTTTGAATATGAAAACTGAATCGAATCGTGTTTTAAACAAATGCTTGTCGAGATTGATTTTATACGGCAAAGAAGAGGCGAATTCGATTGATCGATGTAGTGTTCTTCAAGAATGTATCCAAGAAATTCTTCATCTAAGACAAAAACAAGCTTATGAAAATTCCTGTGTGCCAAAAATCGTTTTGTTATATGGCGGTGATGTTCATCATGCAAAATCGATCTATCGATTGATAAGTATCGATTCTGAAGAGAAACAATTCGGCTTGGTTATTGTTCGAGTACGAGAAAGATCAATTGTTGAGAGTTTATTTGAGATTTTCGGTTGTTTTTCGAAGGGTTCAGGAGGTTTATCGGATGTACTCAGTTGGGTTTGTGATAAGATTCGTGTTTGTGAAATGGGAATCATATCGAAGAAGTTATTCGATCGAGAATTGAACGTTCTCGTTCGACAACAATTAGCCTGCGAAGTCGATCGAGATTTACTCGATTTAATCGAATATCTTTTCTCGACACAATGTAAAACTGTGCGAGTCTTTGACGAGGACGATGATTTGTCTTTGTCTGTACTGGAAGCAATTGTAACGAGTAAAGAGAAACAGAAAAAGAGAAAAACTAGAAATTATTTTGAAGATTTTAGCGAATCAAACTCAACGTTTATCATCATTGAAACTGCAATTATCATTAGCATTTGATCTCAATCAACCGAAATTTGCTAGTCGAATGTTACGACAAAATCAAGATTTTTCCGAACAAGTTTAGAATTTGACTTTCGATCAATTTTAAATCGAAAATATCTTCTTAGGATTTAATTCAATTAGCCAAAATGGCGATTATTCGTGATCAAGTCGAATTTATTCATGTAATCGAAGATATTTGCGGAATAACATCGGATTATCTTGGAGAAAATTTCGAATATGAACTGAGTGTTAAATTGGTTTGAATCGATTCGAAATGAGATGAAAACGAATGAATCTATATTTTAGAATTATAATCATGCATTGTTTCTCGAATGTATTCAAGAGAATTTCGGTTGTCAACTCGATGAAATCTATCGAATTGTTTGCTCTTTTGACTGAATGAAGAAAAAGTCTAACTTGAACGTTTTCTAGTCTGATGAAAACAACGAACATGCCGAAGATGAAATTCAATCGATCAATGTTCGATTATTTCTTTGGGCTGTATTCTTCGATCATTACAAGCTCTCGTTACATTTCTGGCGACGATTAAACGTAATCGAAATTTTCAAAAAACTAGTTTCTATATTCGTGAGCATAGGATCGGTTATGTGGGGCATTAATAGCTGCACGTGTCTATCGTCATACGGCTGAGTTATGTATAAAACGAAGTTCAACGGAAACGATTACTATCGAAAAATTAAACGATCATGCCAAGTTGATTGAATACGAAGATTTGTTTTGAAGTGATTTATGTGTTTTTTGTTGTTGTTTATAGTGAATATGAGAATTTAGCTGTACGTTTACTTCAATCGTTGTATGTTTCTAATCCTGACATGGCTCGTTTAGCAATTAAACGAGAAAATTTCGAATTCAATAGATTGATATCATTGGAAGTTGCGAGTAGATTTTCGGAGTTATGATCGACAGTGAAATAGTTTGAGTTTTTTTTTTGTTTAGTTCAATCACAAAGTGAACATTTTATTGAACATGTTTGTGTTCAGGAAGTTTTCGATTCGATTTGGTGTGGCGAACAACATCGAAAAGTAAATCGAAATAGACAATTCTCAAGTTTATTCCTTATTTGATTAAGATTCATGGCAAATATTTCGATCGAATGTTAACAACGAATGCTTCGTCATTCGGCCAAGCTTCGACCGGTATTTCGTATGTCAAAAACCAAACGAATTCACCTTGTAAAAATCATTTCTTTTTTCGAAATTTCAGAGCTAAAGTCCATCAAAACTTTTTCAAATCTATTCTCACAAGAAAATGCAAATTTTCCCGTCCGATAATCAAATATCAAATACATTTTATATTCTACATTATTTTCTTAATTCTCCTGTCCTATTTGATTTTATTTGTTAAAGTTTCGTTAGTTGAACTTAACGAACAAATCGAATCCTTAGCTGATACTGAAACATGTACGAATGATGCTAAACTTTGCTCATCTTCGATGTATAGCGAACAACCGTGGTCTGTCTTACAAACGATTGTTAATATTTGGGTGTTTATGTTTGCATTTGAAGAATTTCGACAGGTTTGACTTGAAAATTACTAATCGAAACAACGATTCGTTGTTTAGATAAAATCATTTAAACGAAAGGATATTGGTATTTTTCAAACATTCATGATTTATCTCGGAGAATCGTGGAATAAACTTGATTGTTTGTGTATAATTATGTATATTTTATCGATTATTTTGGAATCATATCATACAAAATTCACATTGAATGCTTCGAGGTTGAACGTGCTTTTATTTTTGGCGAAATGAAACTAATTTCTTTGAATTTCAAGAGCTTTTCTCGCTTTAGATGTTGTTCTTTGGTTTATACGTTTGTTAGTTTTGCTAATGATTGATCGTACAATTGGACCAATGCTGCTCATGATCCAAGCGATGCTTCGTGATATGACAACATTTTGTTCGATGTTTTTTGTATTTACATCTGCATATGGTGTTGCATCATATGCGCTACTCAAAAGTGGAGAGATCTCATTGGATTTCACGATTTTTCGACGAATTTTTCATCAAGCTTATTGGTAGATGATGATTTTGTTTGTGAGATAAAAATAGAATCTCGAGTTTATCTTTTGTATTCAGGCATCTTTTTGGACAAATTAATGATCTTGATGAAATTGAAGGTATCGACGAAAACATCACTTTCTCGTCAAACAAAAACTATCGATGTCGTTTAGATAATTTCCAATTAACTGGCTGGACTGCATTCATGCTTTTAGCTTTCTATATGGCTATTAGTAATATTCTATTAGTCAACATTCTTGTTGCTACTTTTAGTAATACATTCGATCGAATGTATTCGAAAATGGATACTCTTTGGAAATTTCATCGGTAGAAGAAAAAAAAAGCCCGTTTTGAGATAAAATTCAAGCAAATCATTCGTTGTTTTTAGTTATCATATTATCAAAGAATATACCATTCTCTCGAATTTACCGCCACCATTCAATCTATTCAATGTTTCGAATTCAAAAGTAAAACCATTTAGCCGTAAGTTTCGACGCCCAAGAAAAAGTCATTTCTGCTTCTTGTTTTCTGTATAGTTGAATTAACTAATGAGCAAATTGAAAATCTACGCCGACGTGAAGCATTAGCTTATGAAAGTAATATATTCGAACAAGCAAATAAAATCAACGAAACCGAATTGAATCGTCAAGAAAAATTCGATGTTCATTTGAGACAATTGAAAAAACTGATGACACACGTTAAAATCACATGTGAAGCAACAGCAAATGATATCTAATATTGTTAAATAAATAAAATCTATTCGAAGTTATCGAGTGAAAGACTGTGAATTTATGTAGCATCGATTGTATTCATTGGATGTATTTAAATGTTTCATTTAGTAAGAAAAAATATTTCGAACACAAAAAAAAGGAAGAAAGAAAGAAAGATTGAAATTAAACATTTTCATAGTCAGTTCGACGAAAAAATAATAACATAGCAGATAAGAATGCGAGGATTTCGACAACACCAATAATACTACCTCCGATAATAACATATTTTTGATATTGATTCATTATATCAATCAAACGATCGTAACATCCTTGTGAATATGAATTCACAGCAGTTGTTGCACATGTACTTGCTTCGCTCATATTTGCTGGTAGATGATTCCATGTTTTGCTCGCAGTCATCGGACAACATGTCAATGGAACGATGAGATTTGTTTCAGGATTATAAGGATTCGTTCGATTCCAGTTAGCTGCATTCTGATAATCGGTTTGATTGAATGCACCGCAACATTGAAGATTAAATTGTGCCAAATCCCATGAAAGTGAAATCGAATTTGTAATTGTTGAATTATTAAAAACTGGTCCGACGTAATACTTTTGAATTGATTCTTGAAGTTTATTGACAAGTTCATTTTTGAATCGATTTTGATAGAAGACAAAAATAATAACGAGAACAATTTCAGCGAGAATAATTAAACCGATGATAATCGCATAGATCATGTGTAAACATCGAAAACTTTTCACTGCTCCACAGCAACCTAAACGAAAACAAGAAATGATTCCAAAATCGAATAATGTGCTGTGGATTTTTTTGTTTTCAATCTTCTTTACCGAGAAATCCAATGAATAATAAAACTCCACCGGTAACAATAAGAACAATTGCGAAAACTTCGATACTCGATAGAGTTTGTGTTGCCATGGTTGCAATATTTGGGTCGAGTAATGGACGTAATTGTTGCATTTTAGGATCTTTGAGAACGAAAATGCCAAGTGCAAGTAATAATCCACCAAGAATGACGAATATCAAATTAAATAGAACGATTAGAAGTCGAATTAACTTCATGCCTAATGACATACGACCATTTCCGCGTCCAATCGCCATTTTGTTTTGTTTTCAAATGAAAACTAAAATCGATTTCTATATGGCCTATATAATCTAATCGTTCTTTGTTAGATCTACGTTATATATATCGAATAGACGAGGGATAGATAGAGAGAAAAAGAAAGAGAGAACGGGAGGAAAAGTATTTCTTTATTATTTATTCTTCACTTCATTGATATCGAATCGATGCGTAGTAAACAATATGTGTGTGTGTTGACAATTGAATAATTTTTCTCGAAAAGCAGCTGCTACCTAAACATGAACTAATATATGTGGAGGTGTTTTGCAATCATTTGCATATATTCTAAAATCAATGATATGCAACGTTTAACTCATATCGATCCTGTACTTTTTTCTCTGTTGGTTCGAAGAGTAATTTTAGCACATCGAGATGAAATTAATCTAAATATTTATCAGTTGATGTCATCACGAACGAAATGGATTATATTGGATACTTGCATTTCGTTTTTAATTAAGTTCTGTTAAGAAAATAGTCAAAAAAACAATATTTGTCTTTGGAGATAGGAGAGGATGATCGACAGTTGTTTTGTTTTAAAAGAAAAGATCGAATACTTCAAATCGATACAAAAAAACGCAATGTTTTGTACGAATAGATATTTCGTTTTCATCACAATTATTAATATCTGTATTTCTCGTGTCGAATTACAAACATGGACGGGTTCATTCGCATGGAACAGTCAATGTAATTCGAATTATTGTTGTTGTTATGCCGGAGAATTAACAGTGACACGTTCAGGTTCGAATCTTGTTTTTACATCGGGAGCTAAAGGCTGCGGATCATCGAAAACATCGTCAATGTTTCCTAATCCAAACAGTTATTCATTTACAACTCAAGGAATACGAGGTTCAACCATAACCTATTCACTCAGTCCCGATGCAAATACATTAACAGTACAAAATACTCAATACGGGCAATGTGGAGGTGTTGCAAGTCGAACATCAGCAGCAGACTATCGTTTTCCATCGATTATTTCATTGGGTACTATTCTCGGTTGCTTATGGATTTGTTCAGCCTTTTTGTGTGTTTGAAAATTTATTTATTCTCGAAAATAAAAGGATGCGCAGTACGAAAAGAATATTGGCGACATCTGATTGTTTTTTCTTTCTAATGATTGAGTTGTTATTTGCTTGAGTCAGATCAAATTGTAAATCGGTTTTTACTCAGAAAAACAAGGTCGTAAAATGATGATAATCGAACGGGTGCAAATTCGTAGTTTACAAATCGATAGAATTTTATATGATTTTGTTAATGAAGAGGTTTTACCTGGTACAAATATCAATCAAAATGAATATTGGCTTGGAGTTGAATCGATTATCAATGATTTAACACCTGAAAATCATCGACTTTTACAAAAACGTAATGAACTTCAATCAAAAATCGATGAATGGCATCGAAATCATCAAGGAAACTCGTTTGATATCGAAGCATACAAAACCTTTCTCTACGATATTGGCTATCTAACTTCTCGAACGAATAATGCTCAACACTTTCCTCAAATCGATACGACCAATGTCGACGAAGAAATTTCACTTCGAGCAGCACCACAATTAGTTGTTCCATTGATGAACGCTCGATTTACTTTAAATGCAGCGAATGCACGATGGGGTTCATTGTACGATGCTTTGTATGGTACAGATGCAATTCCAGAAAGTGATGGTTGTCAAAGAACGAAAGAATATAATGAAAAACGTGGCGAGAAAGTGATTGCTTTTACACGGCAATTTCTCGATCAATCGATACCATTGGCGAATCACTGTTCGCATTCGAATGTACTCAAATACAGTATCGATGAAAATGGAGAATTGAAAGTAAAAATTTGTGATTCAATTCGAGGAAAAAAAAAGATCATATTTGAAATTAATTAGATTAATTTACAAAATGGAATTGTTACTCAACTACAAAATCCCGATGAATTTCTCGGTTATCAAGGTACGATTGATGAACCTACGGTCATAGTTTTCGTTCATCATGGTTTGCATATTGAAATTCAAATCGACCGTGTTCGCAGTCGAAATGATTCAGCTGGAATTAAAGATATACTCATCGAATCAGCATTAACAACAATTGTTGATTGTGAAGATTCAGTTGCAGCAGTTGATGCGAATGATAAAGTTCAATTGTATCGAAATTGGTTGGGCTTGATGAAAGGAGATTTACAAGCAGAATTTACGAAAAATAATAAAACAATCATGAGAAAATTAAATCTCGATCGAATTTATACGTCGAAAAATGGTAGTCAATTGATATTACCCGGTCGATCGCTTCTGTTTATTCGGCATGTTGGTCTATTGTTGTATACCGATGCAATTTTAGATCGTGATAATCAAGAAATTCCTGAAGGTATTCTCGATGCAGTTATTACAACACTAATTGCTCTACATGATCGAAATAGTGAGGAGAAGAAGACGAAAGAGAACATAAAAAACAGTCGAAAAGGTTCGATTTATATTGTTAAACCAAAACAGCATGGTCCTGAAGAAGTGTCCTTTACTGCGAATCTATTTTCTCGCATTGAAAAACTCTTAAAACTCCCTGAATACACATTGAAAATAGGCGTTATGGATGAAGAACGTCGTACGAGTGTAAATTTGTCTGATTGTATTCGAGAAGTTACACATCGTCTCGTTTTCATCAACACCGGATTTCTCGATCGAACAGGCGATGAAATTCATACGTCAATGGAAGCCGGTCCACTCGTGCCAAAATCCGAAATGAAATCTACGAAATGGTTTACAGCTTACGAGAAAAATAACGTCGATATCGGTTTGAAATGTGGTCTCGCTCGAAGAGCACAAATTGGCAAAGGTATGTGGGCCATGCCGGACATGATGGCAGCGATGTTACAACAGAAACTATCACATCTTAAAGCTGGTGCAACATGCGCATGGGTACCATCGCCAACTGCAGCTACTCTGCATGCGCTACATTATCATCAACTGGATGTTTTTGCTTGTCAACCGGAATTCTCTTCGGAGAATTATTTAAACGATCTGTTAACGATTCCTGTTTTGACGAGACAATTAACATCGGAAGAAATTCAACGTGAATTGGATAATAATGCTCAGAGTATTCTCGGTTATGTTGTTCGTTGGATTGATCAAGGCGTAGGTTGTTCGAAAGTGCCGGATATTGATAATATTGGTTTAATGGAAGATCGAGCTACATTGAGAATTTCAAGTCAGTTGATGTCGAATTGGTTACGACATCGATTGATTAATATCGAGCAAATTCTCGAAACATTCAAACGAATGGCTTGTATTGTCGATCAACAGAATGCAAATGATGCTGCCTATCACCCGATGAGTATTAATTTCGATGAAAATATCGCTTTTCAAGCTGCACTTCAACTAGTTATCGAAGGTGCTCAACAACCAAATGGTTACACCGAACCGATTCTACACCGTCGTCGACGACAGTTCAAAACACAGCAAATAATAAAATCACATATTTGAGGCTTTATTTTATTTTTCAATCAAAAACCTTCGAAATAAAACTACATCTGATAATCTAAAATCATTTGTTCATTTTCTTGAAAGAAATATTCATCACAATTATTTCCTTCGCCTTCTCGATCGACAACAAGTAAGTCATCATCATCATTTCCAGTTGCTAGAATAGGATGATGCCACGTTCCTCGACTATAATTAATACCTTGTTTACCATTTGTAATAAATGCACGAATCTGATCAAGTTGAGGCTTATCAGTATCTGTCGGTGGAGCAACAACAATAAAAAATGGTCGACCAAGTAACGGTACAAATGCTTGACTACCCAGTGGATGTCGTTCGAGCATACGAATTGTAAACGGTATTGGAGCGACTTGAGCACGAAAGATACTTATGATAGCTCGATCGCCTTTGTCTGGATAGGCAACTTCAACGGGCGCAAGAGCATGGTAACGACGAGTTGAACCGTTGTTGATCATTCGAAATGGACGTTGATCAGTTTCGATAACATCGCCGAATGGTGCGAACGCTTCTTGAGTTAGAGGTTCGATTTGAAGTTTTTGTAAACTCATCGTTTAATATCTTATCACGAAATGAAAGCAACGACCGCTCTATTTATTACTTTTTCTTTTCTTTTTTATCTTTTCTATATATTTACTTATTTATCAATCCGTCAGTTCAATCGAACAGAAAATGATAATTTTTATTTGAACATTCTATTCGAGATAAATTCGCCGACGACATGATTTATCAAAATGTTATTCAAAATCTCGAAATGGTAATGTTAATATGTTGCTTCGTTTTCACGTTTCTTGTCATATTTTCGAGATAATGATAAGTAAATTTCGATTAATCTATGATATCATTTCTCGATGAATCAGTTTTATCTTATTTCAACATTTTTATATATTCAAATTCAGAAAGGCACACTATCTGAATGACGTTTAGTCCAGAAGTTTATTTATTCTTCTCCATTCTTTTTTCTTATCATTGAAATATTTGCATATAAAATCCGTGCACACAAAACGCGTTTTTACTTCATTTTTTCTTATTATTTTTATTACATTTTAAAATCTAGTAAGTCAAATGTCCTCTGACGTTTCATGTGGTGTACGATTTCTAAGAGGAATATTGCTCATTGCAAATATCCTCTTTATTATTTTGGGTCTCATACTAGTTGGTATCGGTATATATATTAAAGTCAGCGATAACTTTTCATCGGTCTTGGAGAAATTTGAAATTGAGGGTTTCAATGGACAATCACTGGGCTTTTTAGCTTTTGTCATGATTGGTGGTGGTGCTTTTACATTGTTACTTGCCTTATTCGGTTGTGCAGGTAAATTTCTCAGATAGTTTATGTTAACATAAAATTCCGTCTTGATTTCTCTAGGAACACTCTGGAATAGTCGTTGTGTATTGTATACATATGCTTTTATTTTATTTGTGTTGATGGTTGTCGAATTGGTCGGATTTATCTTAGCATTTGTTTATCGAGGCAAACTTGAAGAAACTTACAAAAAGGGCTTAGAGACAGTTTTAGAAAAAGGTATAACAACAAATAATACAGGAATTCTTCAAGGTTTTGAGACATTACAAACACAAATGAAATGCTGTGGAGCCAATAACGCTACTGATTATACAAAACATAATCGATCGGATCTAGCCGCTAAGTGTCAAAAAGACTTCGAAAGTATTGGCTGTTCTCAAAAAATTATCGATGATCTCGATGGAAATTTGCCTATTATCGGTGGTACTTTAGGTGCAGTCTTAGGTATTGAATTCTTCGGCCTTTTATTTGCTATAATATTGGCCGTTGCACTTCGTCATGCTAGTAATGAGGATTTTTCATCAAGTCCAGGCGAAGTATTTCGTGGAGCTTTGCCGAATCGTCGATTTAATTATCGATAGTAATGAACTCGATTTTTTTCTAATGTTAAAAACGTCATAAATCAAATCAAATAAATATTATTTTTTTCGAATATACGTACTAATTTTTTGTCTGTTTATTATTCTCATACGAATGTAACAAAACGAAAAGCATGTAGAAAAAAAAAGAACAGAAACGAAAAACAAATATAAATAATAATAAGTTATTTTGAATTAGTCAATCACATGGAAAAATTATGACGATGATTTTGATTTTGAGATTGAGAATATTTGCTCGTCATTCAATAAAGATGTATGGAACGGTTTTATTGCATATATTCGTTTTGATAGAGCTCTTAAATATATCGTTTGATTATACCTTGCTTTAATTGTCGATAGAGAACATAACGATCTTTACCAACAACTGAACTCTGAAAAGAAATCAAAGATTTTATCGAATGAATGGATGAAAATTCGTTTTACTGTATATAAATCAAGTCCATTCATGTCAGCTCGTAGATTTGTAACAGGATTTCGAAAGAGAAGACGACAAACAGCTGGCATCTCGTGATCATTCGATGATTCATTCTGAATTACAAATTAAAACGTGAAATGTTATTGTTGTTGTTTTTGTTATTGTATATTTACCATTGGAGGTAGATACATTCCAAAACTAAAACTATATTCATTCAAATCATCAATAAATGCTAAATAGAAATTTGTTGTAATTTAGAGAAATTTCTCAATCGAGTTTATTTTTTACTTCGAAAAATTAAATGTAATGCTTTGTAAAAATCGTTTTCTAATTTTTCTCCTAAAATAATCACTTCTAAATCTTTAATTGGCGTCTAAAAATAAACAAACATTTCCAATTCAATCTTCTATTTTCAAAAAACAACAGCACATACAAGATGAACAGTAATTCTCGCATTGCCAATCGGTATCGTCAAGCCTAACGCTTGATGAACAAACAGATAATCTTGAAAATAATTTCTTCCATGATTCCTTTCTGCGTAGAATCGCGCTGCTTGTCGTATTCGTTCGATATTACCATAGTAAATTTCATAGCCTAAACTAACTTGTAGATGAGTATGTACTTGTGATGCTCCGCTTTTCGGCATTGCATCCCAGATCATTTCCGGACATGTATACATCGGTTCCAATGAATAAGCTTTTGCAAACCATTCTTTAGCCAATTCGAACATATCACCGATTTCATTCTCAGTTAAATGCAAAGTATCGTGATTTCGTGAAACGATCAGCGTATGCCAACGATCGTATTTGAATGTATTCGCTGCTGTATAGGAAAGATTACGTTCGAGACGACCGAACGAATCTTCAGCTGTTGAAGTTAAATAACTTCCTCCGCAAAAATCACAATTCTTTTTACTTTCTTCTAATAAATTCGATGTACTAAAACGAGAAACAATATTTTGAATTATGAAGAAAAATACACACAAAGAATTTACTAGGTCTCAGATGATTGTTCACTTTTAGTTTGTGGACGTTTACTTCGCATGTAATTGTATAACATTTCTTCGTGAGTTAATCGATTGTAGATTTTAATGATTCTCTGAAAGAAAATATTCGTTGTAGGTAATCGATCTGTTTCGAGTTCGAATTACTTGATTTTTGATTTGTTGAAGAAGTTCTTCGTCGTTGTGCAACCATTGATTGATTTTCTTAAGATAAATTGGCGAGATTTTCAATGATCCATGGATCTCTTCGAGACGAAATATTGCGTCAAATGTTTTCGTAAATTCTCTACAAAAAAAAAGAAAAACATATCGACGGTCTTTTCTTCGAATAGAATTTACTGGCACATATCGTTGGTTGATAGTCGAGCATTTTTGAGATATTTCGGAAGATTTTCAATAGCTAATTGTTCGGGATTTTCTATATCGAAACAGGTTTTTGCAAACCAAGTCTATTCAAATGAAGAGAATTTTGATTTTGAATTGATTCTGTTGTTTCGTTTTACTTCGGATTTTTCTGGAGAAAAAATACGAAAATGTTCATTGCGTGTCACTCTCGTAAGGAATTCATTTCTTTGCACTGATTCATCTGATGTATAATTGAATTGATAAAATAAAATTAGAATAAAAACAAGAATTAAAATAAGAAAATAAATTGATCGATCTTTTCGAAGGAACATTTTGATTTGCAGTCGATGTTTTAAATAAATAATCCATCGGACGAAACCTCCATTTGCAGACTAAAATCAAGAAATTCAAAAATAGATAATCGATTAGTTGAAACACGAAGAAATTAGTCGAGTCTATCATATCACCAACTAAATGTATACAACTTTACGAGAAAGAACAAAAAAAACTTTCGATCTTTTTCGCCTGACTCACTATTTGATTTGAATAGAAAAATAATTGAAGATATCAAGATAAAATAAAAGAGAAAAGAAATAAAAAATATATACCTGTGGGACATTTTGAGAAGAAGTAGACCTATCTGAAATAAGAAGCATATGACGAATGATTCGTTGAAGACATGTAATTCAAAACTCACATTTTCTTTTCAATATAATCTAAAGAATTCATAGCCCATGTTTGACTAAGAAGCGACCTCAATATTTGAGTAGTCGATTGAATCAACCAATTGATGAATGTTCCGTTGGTTCACTGAATCATTCTTCTCGCCCTCTCTCTTTTCTTGTCAAATAAAAACGGTCAAGTTGTTGTCACATCGATCACGTTCTATTCATACGTCAGTTGTTTCTAAAGAGAGAGAGAAAAAACATTTATTTGACTAGTTTATCTATTTCTAGATTCTGTTAAAGATACATACAAGCGCATAGTTTTTGAATTCTAACAATGGATTCTCATGTTAAACGATTGAATCATATCAACAATCGTCTCGAAACAGTTGCTAATCATTTTCAACCGTCGAATGATGGTCCGATTTTACGAGATTATCAATCGATTTTAACGAATTCTTTGGCAACATTTGTCAGTTTATCGACAAAAATAGGCGGAGATTTAACACCGATGATTGAACACGTTCAACGTTTATTTAATTTGCAAAATGATTTCCTTCGACAAGCGATTCAAATGAAAAAGCCGACAAATGATCAACAAATATCAGAATTAATTAAACCACAATCGAATGAAATCGAAGCAATTGTTGGTAAAGTGACAAAACAAGAAAAAAACAAAATAAACTCGATTGTTATTTTTAGCTTATACGAATAAAAATCGAAAATCGACATTATTTAATCATTTATCATCGATATCCGAAGGTATTCCAGCATTTGGTTGGATTCTCGTTTCACCAACACCGGCACCACATATTAAAGAAATGTCAGATGCCTCACAATTCTATACTAATCGTGTTTTGAAAGATTTCAAAGAAAAGGATCCAATTCATGTCGAATGGGTTCGACAATGGTTAAAAATCCTAACTGATCTACATGCGTATGTCAAACAACATCATACAACAGGTTTAACATGGGGCGTACAAGCACAGAACGGTTCAGTTCCGCAAGCTGCATTTTCAAACATGAAAATCGATGAAAAACCATTGAAAAACGGCGTTATGAATTCGATTAATTCGTTAGGTTTAAGTGCAACATCGCATTTGAAAAAAGTTTCCGATGATATGAAAGTTCATAAAAATCCACAACTTAAACAACAACAACCAGCACCTACGGAAAAAATAATAAATCGGTCGCAACAAGTTAGTTGTATCTTTTTCGATCATAAGAAAAGAAAAAACTGGAAGTTTTCTTTAGCCATCAACAAATCTCGCAACAGGTCCACCGAAACTCGCTCTCGAAGGTAATAAATGGCTTGTTGAATATCAAACAAATCGGTCCGATTTGAAAATTACTCAAACCGAAATGAAACATACGATTTACATCTACAAATGTACAAATTCAACAATTGTTATCGAGGGTAAAGTCAATTCTATTGTTCTCGATCAATGTACCAAAGTCGGCATACAATTTACATCTGTTGTTTCTCTTATTGAATTTATCAATTGTAAAAGTGTTAAAACACAAGTTCTCGATAGTGTTCCAACGATTCAAATCGAAAAAACCGATGGTTGTCATGTTTATCTATCGAAAAATTCGTTAAATACCGAATTTATCACATCGAAATCATCTGAAATGACGATCAACGTTCCAAGTGGTGATGGCGAATATAAAGAATATCCGATTCCAGAACAATTTAAAACACATCTCAAAGCTGGCAAACAACTCGTTACCGTACCGAATGAATCGTCGGGTGTTTGAAAAGAAATCTCGAATGACTCACTTTTTTGTTTCTTACAAATTATATTTAATCTCTTTTATCATTTACTCTTCTTTTTTTCGTTTCAAAATAAAAATAGAACTGACTCTATGCGCCACCTGGTTATCGAAGAATTTCTGTCGACTATTGGTCATAGAAAAGAATTTCGAAGAGAGTGAGAGAGTAAATCCGTTAGATCACATGTCAATAGTAACAAATCTACGTTCGATTCGAATGAATTATCCAAGTAGAAACATAAATTTTCATGAGTTTAATTATTTTTCCTCATAATTCAGCTCGTTTATTACTTATCGATTACGGTTTAAACGAACGAACTATTCAAGGCATTTGCCATGGACTCGATCAGTTGTTCAGTTTGCAAATGAGTTCTGTTGGAATTCAACATGTACCTCTCTTTGGACTGATTGTTAATGGTCTCAATCAGAGCGAAGTACTGAAATAAATCATCAATAGAAAATCAATAATTTCTCTAGATATTCTTGTCATTATCTTCGACACAAAATATTCACATGGATTTGCAATTATCGTTGTATAAACTTCAGTTATTAGCTCAAAAATGGTCGTCAAAATCGATCTCGTCATCATCGTGGCATTCAACATTTCAATTGGCATCCATCGAAATCGCTAAAAATCGTAGTCGAGTAAATATTTTCTTTTCAATTTTCTCGAATCATCGACCAATTATACTTTTGACTCTTTGCTCTCCGAGTTAATTTTCTATTTTCATGTTTTCCTCATTAGTCATAGGAACACGCCAATTATACCGATCGTATCTTAATTAATTACGATCACCCTTGTTTTTTTACTCTTTCTTTCTCTCTGCAGATCGCCGAATTTGAATTAGTTCTTCTAACAAATCGCCTCTCGAATTCGATCATTTCGGATATTCATCAATCGATACAAAAACATCGATTTGACACTAAAGTACAGCATTTGCTCTTCGACCTTGCGATATCATTCAATATTTCTATGATTTTTCTTCAGAATATCGAATTAGTTTGTATCAATACCGATGAAAATATCGAGGCAATCAAGCAAAACATAACATCATTAGATTCAATTAACATTAAATACGTGCCTGAAAGTATGTCCTTTACGTAAATAAGCCCACTTCTTTTTCCCTTGAGTGAATGTATATAAATAGATCGATACTCGCTCAGTTTATATTTCAAAACTTGGTTGTTGAATAATGATCATGAACATGAACATATGCAATTGTATTTACCATCGAATGGAACTGAATTCAATCGAGTTTCCGATGAATATATCGATTCATCATGGCATTTGATTCGATGTGATCTACGAGAGATATTAATCGACCCGTATCATCATGCTAATCGTGATCGATTTGTAAGTCGAATAGAAAATCATGTTTTGATTTCTTCTAAAGATTTCAATAGTTTGTATCGATTGAACCATTGCCGTCAACTGAACATTGTTCATCATCGATTTCTTTGCCGATTTATCAGTTAAAAGGTTCGAATTTTATCAAACAAGGAAATATTTGCATTTCGATGATCTTCGGAATGGTAATTAACTTCGAATGAACTAAAAATCAAATCCAATGATTTTCTTTTCTAGCCAATCTTTCTCGTTTCAACTAATTGTAAAAAGTACGATGCACAATCAATCGAAAAAAATGAAGTGGCATTTTATACTTTAACGAAATATCTATGTGATAATGTAAAAAATCAAAGTTTTTCCAGTGAGAACATTTGTGTTTGAACGAATTTGATTAGGAATTAATGTTAATTTGTCGTTTAAATGATTGTTCGACAATGAATCAATCATTTAGCGGACATTTTATTCTGTCAGTTGCATCTGAACATTGTTTAGTCCTGCGTTCGATAGCTTCAAGTGAATTACTTCTCCCATTTCCGAACATCGATCGACAACAAAAATCAATCGATGAAAATTTAATTTCGAGTTTATCGAAAGTATGATTCGATTATCAAAAACGAATTTTTGTCTACGGAATATTTTCATCTAGATGAATATCGAAAAAGACGTGTACAATCCATTATTTTACGAGTCTCGAAAGAGCAAAATAACACTAAATACCAACTTGATTTAATCATATAGACAATTTGTTTGTTTTTCTAGATAAACTAAACTAAACTCATGGCTGTTCGACGATTGCAACAAGATTTTCGCCGTTTAATACAAAATAAAACCGAGGGCATCGATGCAAGTCCATCATCGGATAATATCTTTGTCTGGAATGCGATTATCTGCGGTCCCGATGAGAGTCTCTATGAATCGGGCGTGTTTGAACTTCAATTGAGCTTTCCCGATGATTATCCCAATCGAGCACCACAAGTTCGATTTATTACAAAAGTTTTTCATCCGAATATTTGGTGGGACGACGGTTTTGTTTGTGTTGATATACTTAAAGATGGCTGGTTGCCATCGTACGATGTTTTAGCAATTCTTCATTCGGTTCGTTTGCTACTCATCGATCCGAATCCGCTGAGTCCAGCTAATTTAGAAGCCGCGTTACTCTATCGAAATAATCGAATTGAATATGAACGACGAGTTGCACAGGTCATTCAAGAAACATTTGATGATACTGATGAGGAAGTTGGTCACATAGAAGATGCGGATACTCTCCGAGAAAAGACAACAACAACAACAACAATTCTTCGAGAGAGTATCTCACAATAACTGATTTTTTTTTCGATTCTACTGTTGTGTGTACATTCAAAATTGCTTTGCTAATAAATTTCATTCGAAACACGATCTACTGCCTAAAGATGTCGTTAGAAAACAAGGTCGACACATCATGTTGGAATATGATTTGAATAAAATTGCAAAAATTTCAAAGAAATATTCAAATAAATATCTTCGAAATAATGAATTCAAAAATGCGAATATTTTTTTCGAATGAAAACCTTTGTTACGATGTTCATCTAACAGTCCATTTTTTACTTGATTTCATCCACGAAAATCTCTCCTAATAGTAATAAACAACCATGCTCGTCTTTAAAACGAAAATGATTCTCGTCTATTCAACTATGTTTTTCGTTTTTTTTCTCTCTCTCTGTTTCTATTGAAGATCTTTTTAGATTTCAAGAAAATAAACAACAACTGCAAATATGTTGATGCCAAAGAAACATCGTACTCTCATCTATGAGTATTTAATGAAAGAAGGCGTCGTTGTTGCTGAAAAAGATTTTGGTCTCGATAAACATCCAGCTATTCCAGTGCCAAACATTCATGTCATCAAAGCTTTACAAGTTCGTTTGGCTAAAAACAAATCGAATTATTTTCTCGTTTGTTTTCGTTTTTCAGTCACTCAAATCACGTAGCTTGGTCAAAGAACAATTCGCCTGGCGTCACTATTATTGGTACTTAAACAACGAAGGTACCAATTTCTTACGTGAATATCTTAATTTACCGCCTGAAATTGTTCCGGCTACACTCAAACGACCAACACGTCCTGAAGGAGCTAAGACAGCTAAACGAGGTAGATCGATTTTTTTCTTTTTTTGTAAATAAAAAAAAAACTCGTCGTTCTAGTCGATACTGCTCGTCCATCTTCACCATCAGCCGATCAAAGTCGACAAGAATACCGTCGAACTGGTTACGACAAACAAGGTGAAGTCGGTGCTGGATCATCTCGTCCAGAATTCGTAAGTCGAGACACAACGAAAAACTCGAAGAAAAATGATTTTTTTATGTTTTTCAGCGTGGTGGTTACGGTCGTGGTCGACAATTGGACAACAACCGTGGTGGTGCCGATCAACAATAAATCGAAAACAAAAGAAAAATCTAGAAAAAAAAACGTTTTTGTTATCTTCATTAATTTGTTTTTGGTAACAAGAAAGAAAAATGTTTCTACGGCTTGAAATAAAATCCAGATAGTGCCGAAACGAGAAAAAAAAACCTACACATACACACCTATTTTGTTTTCTTTGATCTCTAAACAGTCGAACTCAACTTGATTTCGTTTCAGATAACACGATGGCTGCGACATCAACCAAATTACGTCCTTTAGTCAAAGGCAAAATTCTTAAAAAACGTACAAAAAAATTCATTCGCCATCAAAGCGACCGTTATATCCGTCTACGTCCCAACTGGCGTAAACCACGTGGTATTGACAATCGTGTTCGTCGACGATTCAAAGGTGTCTACATCATGCCTTCGATTGGTTATGGTTCGGATAAACGTACTCGACACATGCGTCCAGATGGTTTCCGACCATTTCTTGTCAATAACGTTAAGGTACGAATGTTTTGCTTTCGAATTCATTCTTTGATGTTTTTGTTTGTTCGTAGGAACTCGAAATGTTATTGATGCAAAACCGTAAATTTGCAGCAGAAATAGCTCATTCAGTTTCAGCACCAAATCGTAAGAAAATCATCGAACGTGCTCAACAATTAGCTATCAAGGTTACGAATCCCAATGCTCGTTTACGTGCTGAAGAAAAAGAATAAAACATATAATATATATATATTTGCGAACCAACAACGAGAAATATTTCGTTAGATCATTCTTATTGTTTCTCTACGTTTTTGGTTTATTCAATATATTAATAAAAAGATTCATGAAAACAAAGTCTAACATTTCTCTTTTTTTTTAAGCTTTGGGTTCTTTGAGATAGAAAGATGAATGAGAGTCGTTCTTTGGTTATACTTTTAGATGAATCGTTCATTGTTATCTTTGACACGTTCGTCTGTTTCACTCAATTTCCTACCATTTCGTACGAAGACTTATACATGGCTTCAATATAAAGAAAACCGAGATTTTGTTCCTCAACTCAATGCGAATGATATCGGCAAACATCAAGGTTCGCCACATGTTCAAGAACGATTCTTTCGATTAGGCTGGGGCGGTTATATTCATCCTCAAAAAGAACGACGTTTGTTCACGTATAAAAAGCCTGATGAACAAAATCAACGTGAAGATATGCACGTTATGGCTGCCAACCGTCGAAATCAAATTCTTGATAAAATGTGCGATCATAAATACAAAAAACGTCTCTATCTTGTCGATCCTAAATGGAAGATTTATGATCCCTATCATCGTCGATGGAATATGAATCATATACCCAATGACGAATACAACCAAAGACAATATCCGTAGACGAGAAGAATTTTTTCGTTCTTTTGTTTCTTTTTTGTTAAAATAAACCTGTATCTTATTACTATCGAGCAAAAGAGAGAGAGAAAAAGATAAAACAAAAGTTCGAGTATGTTATCAGTATCTGTTGGTTGTTTTTTTCTAAAGCAGTGTGTACATCGATTTTTTGGTTGCTTAAAACGAAAAATGTCGAGAAAGAATATTAGTTTTTGTTTGTAATTGAAATTTCTTTTTAGATTTTTCAAAGTTTTCCAACAACAGAAAATATGATGGTAAGATTTGTTTCGAATCCGATGACGAATATGTACACAGAAAGTCAATATCTAGGAGTCAAGCACTGGCAATGAAGCCTCAAGTGGCAAAGTAAAAATCGATTTCAATTGAATTTTGTCTTCTATTGATTGAATAGGGACGAACGGATACAGTAAATCTCGAAGAAAGTGATTTACATATCGATATATCCGATGCAGTTAGTGAAAAGGACAAAGTTAAATTCACTGTGCATACAAAAGTCTGACGAAATTTACTTTTGTTTTCTTGAAATCGTTCATTTCTTGATCATAGACAAAATTATCAGCATTCAAAGAATCGGAATTTAGTGTTTCACGACAACATGAAGAATTCATTTGGCTTCATGAACGATATAATGAATGTGAAGATTATGCTGGTTTAATTGTAAATGAATTTGTTTTGAATTCGATTGACGAATATTTTTCGTCTTGTTTAGATTCCACCAGCTCCACCACGACCGGATTTCGATGCATCTCGTGCAAAATTACAAAGACTAAGCGAAACTGATTCGACATTGACCAAGGATGAGCACGACAGAATGAAAAAAGAACTCGAAGCGTAGGATAAAAGCGAAATTTTAGAGAATTTTATCGAACTTTTTTTTTGTATTTTAGAGAATACTTAGCAATGTTTAAAAAAACTGTTTCAATGCATGAAGTTTTTCTTCAACGTCTTGCTGCTCATTCAGTCTTTCGAAATGATAACAATTTTCGTATTTTTCTCGAATATAAAGAAGATGTAGATATGAATTTCGAACTTTTGTTTTTCGACAAAAAATTTGTTTTAGTTAAGTGTTCGAGGTAAAAATACCAAAGAACAAATCACTGGTTTCTTCAAAACAATCACCAAAACGGCTGATGAAGTTCTATTAGCCAACCAAAAAGTAATGTTTTTTTTTCTTTTGATTTTAGTAATTTGTTAATTTGACTTCTCAAAGGAAACCGATGAATTCTTCGAACATCAAAAACAATTTTTACTGACTTATAATACTAAAATTCGAGATGCAACAGCTGCAGCTGATAAAGCAACACGAGCACACAAAAGTAAAACTTCTATTGAATCAATCCAACGAATAATCTTCTCATTTCAGATGTTGCCGATGCATACATCAAATTATCCAGCAGTTTCGGTACATTGGCAACAGCTGAAAAAACCGATTTATCCAAGTTAGTTTAAACGTCTTTCATTTTTGTCTCAATTCTTTCGTTCAGATATTTGCTCCACATGTCTGAATTCTTCGAAAAAGCTCGAGTATTTATTCGATCGACTTCATTTTACGATCTTATCTGTTCGTCTTTGTTTAGCAATTAGAATCCCGTGTGCAATCAGATACAGATTTGAAACTATCGGACACGCTGAGATATTATATGCGTGATTGTAAAGCAGCACTTGATTTGCTCTATCGTCGTTCACGTTGTGCAGCTCAGTACGATTCAGCTAATAAAGCTTTGGACAAGGCACGAGCAAAAAATAAAGAAGTACAAAAGGCCGAAAATGATCAACAAACTATCAAACAAAAATTCGAAACTATCTCCGAAAAAGCTAAAGATGGTAAATGAACGTAGACAAAAAGAACGAACTCGAAAGATTTTGGCTTTTTTAAATTTATTTTATAGAATTAGCTGATTTTAAAACGCGACGAGTACAAATGTTTCGTAAGAGTTTAATTGAATTAACTGAATTACAAATAAAACATGCCAAAGTCAGTTTAAAATCTACGAAAATCGGTCTCAAACTTTTTATTTTCAGGCACAAATCGTCTTGCTCAACAACGTCATTCAACAAGCAGAATCACTCGCATAAAAAATTCTTCTTCTTCGTTTTTTTTTCTAAGAAAAAACACAAATTCTATGATTTAATCAGTATGAACAAGAAATATACACTTAATTTGGGTGTTTTCGTTTTTTTTTCTGTATATTCTTTATTCGTAATTCTTCTCGTAATTATTTTTTACACATTATTAGGTGATAATATATTCTTCTTATTCAAATAAATCCGTGCAATTCAGTTATTTGTTTTTTTTTAAATATAATTTTCAAAAAAAAAACTTTTTCTTTTGTTTTATTAAAAAAAACTAAGGACTCGGATAGACAGACTTGGACATGTAATAAAGATGATCGATAAGTAGAACGAAAATGATTAAAACCGAGAGAAGAAACCCAAGAATACGTCCGTAGGAATTTCGAATTAAATAAGCAATTGTATGAAGATAACGAGCAACAACAAAAGTCAAACCATAGAGACATGTCCGAGCAAGATAATGATGATTTTCTTTACGAACTAAATCGACTCGACAGAACATAATGAGAAGTAAAATAAAGAAATATGGAACGTATTCGACGTCGTTCTTTAAACATTTTTCAATACGGCCCGTTAACGAATATTCATCGATATATTCCGTTGGACGACTTGGACCGAATTTGTCAGCATCTTCGGGAATTTTGTAAAGTGATTCTTTACGTCGTCGAACAACTAAGGCTAATACGAGAACGACATTTTTGAGAATTAAAAAAAACATAATCCAAGCAGCTGCACACATGGCTCGGTAGACATCCAATTGGAAATCATAGGCGGACAGCATATTTTCGAAGTTTTTTGTTTTTTTTGTTAATAATGTGCAGGACAAAGAGTGAATTTTATCTAGCAGAAAAATAAAACGAACCTTTGATAAAAATCTTTTTTATTTGTTATCTGATTCTGTGTTTTTTTTTTCGTTTTAGCATGAAACGTCATTCGGAATCAACGGGCGATGCTGATAGACAGCATATTAAACTCAAATCTGTATTAAATCGAATCGTAGTCATTATTTTTCCTAACATCAATTCTTTTTTTCATAGGATGATGAACGTTTAGAACTGTTTCAAAATTGGCTAAACAAGCACAATACTATTTGGGATAACATCGAAATTCGTCTATCGGAATTGTATCAAGGTTTTGCTCTCTACAGTAAATCCACTGAACATCTGTCTGACATTGAAATTCCAACATGTTTACTTATGTCGAAACCATCGTTCGACAAGGATTCAACATTTGTTTCGCCATCAGACGATGTACTCGATCAAACCGATGATCATATCGATCGAGAAACATTAATTCTCGCACTTTTTCTCCTTCACGAACGTTCGAAAGGTGTCGAATCATTTTGGTATCCGTACATTCAACTACTACCGCCAACATACACGACACCGTTGTTTCATTCAGAGAATTATGTTGAAACAACATCAGTTTATTATCTCAGTGAAACGATGCGACATTCGATGAGTGAAGTTTGGAATTTAGTGTCTGTGAAAGATTTAACATTGGAAGATTTTCTTTGGGCGTATACAGTGATTTCTAGTCGAGCTTTTAAAATAGCTGAATTCGGCACGACATTAATTCCTCTCGTCGATCTTGCCAATCATGTTTCGTTTGCTCAGGAAGCAAATCTACGTACGGTCGGTATTAATAAAGAAACCAATCGATTTGTTTTGAAAGTTACAGAAAAGGAGATTGTCGATGGCGAAGAACTATGCGTGAAATATAATAGTGAACTATCGAATTGGCAGCTGTTACTTTATTACGGATTTTCTATTGAAAACAATCCATTTGATTCGATTATTTTGGAATTAAAATTCGATGACAATGAAGATTATGAATTAGAAATGAAAAAAATGCTTTTCATCAATCTAAGTTTGTTGAAAACTACGTAGAAACGATTAATTTTATTGAGTTGTTTTCTTGAATATCTAGACGATGATTTATCTCTGGATCATGAATTGAAACTTGCCGATGACGAGCCAATTATCAACGATCATCTTCTGGCAAGTCTTCGTTTAGTTGTCATGACAAATAAAGAATTAGAACAGTTTAATATTTCGAATATCGACGAACTTTTCTCAAGCAAAGTTAATGTCGAAAATGAACGACGTGCTCTCACTAAACTCTTGTCGATTCTCAATCATATCAAAGAAGTTTCATTTACAACAACATTAGAAGAAAATCTCGAACGTTTGCAATCGAAACAATTAAATGATGATGAACGTTATTCATTAATTTATTTAATTGGTCAAAAACGAATCATTGAAACAGCATGTCAATGGATTGATAATGCTCTATCTCAGTTATAATAAATAAATAAATAAAAAAACAACGAAAAGAATAAAACTATGCTCACATACGAATTATCCTTTGAAGGCCTGAATCGATTTGTCAGCATATCTCTTGATAATTTTCAATGAATTCTAATTGTTTCGAGGTATAGATGTCGCGTATTTGTCATCTGAGAAGTAAACATCGTCGATTGGATTGTTTTTCTTCGCCATTCGAAGAAATATCATCTGTTTTTTGTCTCTATTGATATTGATATGTATAAAATCTGGTAATATCATCGAATTTTAGATGAATTAAATCAAACAAACTGTAAAAATAAGTTGCAATGTGTTCGATTGAATCGGCTCATCAACCAAAATCTCATTCGAAAATCAAGAAATTTTCGAATCGATCGTTATCTTTAAAACTAATCGACAAACGTTTAAATCATCTACGCGATGAATTACAAAATTTAGCTCGAAAACAATTGAAAATCGAACAACGCGAGTCCGAAAACGATGACGAAGAAGAAGATTATCATCGACAATATCAAAAACGTTTCGAACAACTACTACGACTCTACGACAAACAAGTTGATCCAAAAACTTTTGCATATTCAATATAAGATAAAGTCTATTGTTTTAGATGAAAAATATCAATCTTTGGCATTATTATCAATCGGATCGCATTGAACAAATGTACACCTACGAACGTCGACAATCGGAGGAAAATTTTCAAACGAAAAAAATCGATTTCAAATCGAAATTAGTCTCATCATTGAATGACAAACGTCGATATCTCGAATTCGAACATCAAAATATCAACATTCGTCATCGACAAACATCTGAACACGATCAATTCCTTCCCAATGGAATCACCAGTCATCTCACAGATTCGAATCTATACGACGCACATAACCATCATTCAAACGACCTGAATCTTGCTCAACAACGGCCAACCTACAATCTTCGTCGTGCAGCTGCCAATGAGCTCGTTTCTGAAAGTCCGATGACGTCATTGAAAGATCTCTCAATCTTCAGCGGTTCGAACTCCCTCTTACCGCCATTCGGTGGTATCGAATTGCAACGATGTCTTTCAAGTACAGATATTGAACAAGATATCAAAGATGTTCGACGTGGCTTGAAAAAAAATGATTATTATATTGAACAGAAAGCTTTAACGGCTAAGAAATTAGCAGATGAAAAGTCAACGATTGATGTTCGAATCGAAGACGGACGTTTATGGTATCAACGCGCTTGGTTTTCGAGAAATTCGCCTATACTTTTAGTTTTTGATGATTTGGAAATCGTGCCTGCACTTGTTCTAACAGTTGGCCGAAATGATTTACTTATACGTCGTTCAGGTACAAATATCAAACATCGTGTCAGTCTTTCGCTTTTACACGACGGACATTTAGCAATTCGAAAACGTGGCTGCGTATTTTAATCTACATTGTATAAACGATCTTGTTTAACAGATTTCTTCGACAAACAATTTTCTTTTTTGTTTCACATTGAGAATATCAATATCAAATCTTTCTTTCTTTCTTTCTCGGTCTTGTTTTTATATGATATCACATCAAACAAAACAAATAAATTAATTAATTAAACAATAAAATCTGACATTTTGTTTTCAAATCTATGTCAATATCATATTCTGATTCTACTGGTGACATCTGATCGAAATGTTTATTCATTGGTTAAAGTTTTGATCGTACACGAGAAATATTTCACGTCACGTAGACATACACGTTGACTTGTCTGACTAAACCCATCGTTCGCCTTTGATAAGTCAGGAGATTTTTCGTTTGAGTCAAACTTTCGTTCGAAACATGGTTCTTATGACAATGATTGGCCGAGTGGCCGATGGTCTTCCTCTTGCTGCTTCAGTTCACAATGATATTCGTGATGAAGTAATGATAACCAATGTGTGTGTGTGTTCGTGGAGTTTATTTTCCATTGTAGGCTGGTCGAAGCGGAACTGAATATCAAAATCAAGCAAAAAACATCCTCCGCCGTTTAACTCCAAATTCACCGTCAAAAGCAAGTGTTGAAACCGATCCGTATATATTCCAGTATGTTGATTATTGAATTTTTTCTCATTAATCGAATCGAAGAAATTCGTTTTTTGTTGTCTCAGTTGTTTGATTGATCATGATGTTTGTTATATTACACTTTGCGAGAAAACATTTCCACGAAAGAATGCGTATGCTTATCTCGAAGATCTTGCACAAGAATTCACTGCACAATATGGACAAAAGATTCAACAAGCTGCTCGACCTTATTCATTCATTGAATTCGGTAAGTTTCGACGGAAAAGAATTCGAATGAATTTGAATTTTTTTTTCTTTTGTTTTCAAAGATAATTATATTCAAAAAATGAAAAAACAATACACCGATACTCGAACATCACGTGATGCCATGGGTCGTTTACGAACCGATCTTCGTGATGTGCAAAATATAATGGTTACAAATATTCAAGATGTTATGTCACGTGGTGAAACTCTACAAGGTAATTAAGTGATATTTTGACCTGATTTTGCGAATATGCTCTTTTGATTTAGATCTTTCTCAGAAAGCGAATCATCTTGCGACAATGTCTCAGAAGTATCGTCAAGATGCGAATTATTTAAATCGAATGTCGTCATTAACTAAAATTGGTCTAACTGTTGGAAGTATTGTTATTTTAACACTTATTGCTTATGTTTTCATTTTTTAAACAAACACCTAAATAAAGCCAAATCTGCAAGCATTCTCGCTTTTTTTTTCGTTTCTGTTTTGTTTTTATTTATAAACTATTTAAGAAAAAAGAAACTAGAAAACCATTCAAAGTTATTGAAAGATATGAAAATCGACCTTTGTTTTTCAATTATTCTTTGGCGTTGCAGGAGTGGGAGGAGCTTGTTGTTGGCTAGTTGGTCGTTCGGATACTGATCCTGAGGGTGTCGCAGGTGTGAGAGGTTTACTTTGCGGGGTTGGTGGAAGAGGAGGATCATACTGAGTACCAACTGATGTATTTGGTGCATAATGAAATTGTTCTGAATAATAACACGCGTCTTGTTCCGTTGTTCGATAGACAGTTGGTTGCGGAGGGCGGTAATTAGGCTGTTGGGGCGGTGGCTGCTGCTGCTGTGGTGGCGGTGGTTGAGGAGGATAGAATGATTGTTGATTGGAATTATTGTTGGTGTTATATTGAGCATTGATTTGATTGATTTGATCTGGTGGAGCCATTCGTCCGACCAAACGAACGGCAACACCATTTCGAATACCGAAACGACTTAATGGTTCGTTAGGTCGTGTGTGTAAATCTTGTCCGTGAAAAACGAGATTCTGTAAAACTCTCGGCACACGAAAGTTCTGCTCGACAACATTCATAAGATCGTTGACTGTCGGCTCAGCGCCGCCGTAGGCTGGCACACTGATTTCGTGAACATCACCGCCGAAATGCAATTGAAGTTTAACACAGAAAACAGACGGTTGATACATAATCAAAATTGATTAAGACTCGACGATTCTTTCTCTTTTTCTTCTTCTGCGATCGATTGTTTGCAAACAACAAAGTAAACCGTTGCTATTGGAGTTAAAAGGTGAAAAAAAGGAGAATGAATAGGGGAGGGAGAGTAATATTGATCGTTTTTTTTGTTTTACAAATCATTTTATGTGGCTTTTTCAGGCAAAAAACAGAAATAGAATTCGGTTGTATCAATTTCACTGATACCGAAAAACTGCTCGTGATATCTCCGAGTAAAAAATTCAATCTATGAACATTTTAGATTTAAAATACTATACTATGATCGGAAAACGGTTGATTTAAAAAAAAAGAAAGTTTTTTTTTTGATTTGTGGCGCCCTCATTTTTCAAAAGAAACGATCTCGTCAAAAAAATCAATTGTAAAATCTACCGAAGTTTAGAAAATGATTTTATCTTTCGCAAAAAAATATTTTTCTGGTGAAAATCCACACTAGTGTTTAATAAATGTTTTCGGTGTTATTTAATTGGTTAAACCGTCAAAGAGTAGAAGGAGAAGAAAAAGAATGAATGAATCAATGACGTCTTCGCCTGCTTGTTATATTTTGCAACCAACGTACGTTGCAATTCGTAGTGATATTACACAGAATTTGTCAGGGTGAGGGTGAGGTGTTAAAAATATTTTTGTCAGCGAAAAATTCAATTGAAGGTCGAGAACAACATCGACAGGTCTGACATCGATCGATTGAGTCGAGATCTTGTCGTTGGTTTCTGTTTTGTCAATAAACGATTTCGAAATTTTCTAATTTGTCAAAGTTGAACTCCGATCGATGAGTCATTGTTGTGGTTTTTTTTTAGATAATAGACACTCGAAAAACCAGGGTTATGTCATCAGAATGGCCCGATGCTCAAATATCGAATATACAAAAAAGTAATTTCACATCAATGATTCATCAATTTTCGACAAACTCTTCTCTTTAGCCTTACAAAACAGTTGGCAAATTCCGTATATCTCTCTGTTTGCTCGAATATTTTGCGATGCTTTTCAATTATTTGATTTTCATCAAGAAGAACTCGAAGATGCTCTACTCTCGGATAATCCCGATGAAATCCATCCATTTCTTCAAGAACTTCTCATATCACTTCTCTCGGGTTTGACACGTTTACATGTCAAGTAAAAATCGTCAATTTCAAAGACAAATCAGATCGAAAATTTTGCATTCTAGTTCATCGAATATGTTCGTTATGCTTTCCAATGTTCTCAAACGATGCGAAGATCTGAGAATAATTCCATCTGATCCATCGACGATGATGACGATTTCCAATGATTCAATCGCAACAACTGATTGGCAGGAAATGTCAATTTTCGAAAAAGTCACCGTACTTCGAGCGTTGTGCGACGCTCGATTGAACAAAGCAGATATCGATCAAGTTACTGAAGTAAATCGATCTTTGGAGATTCATCGAAAGAGTAAATTCTGTTTTGAATGTAGAATATGTCGGCTGATTCGCTTCGATTCGAACCGTTCGGCGAAGATTCTCGTGGCAATACGCTTTGGTATTTCGGCGACACGAGACTTTACTGTGATTCAGTGACTAAAAACAGCGAGTAAGTCAATCGAACGAACTCATTTCGATCTAGAATTGACTTTTAGAACGTCGAATTGGGAATGTATTTGCCGAACATTAGACGAATGGAATGAATTCATTGAAAATTTTCGAAAGATTTGTTCGAAGAAAAAGTCGAGTTTGAAAGATCGTCAATTGTTGGAACGTTTAGTTGCGTTGAGTGCCGATTTGCCTGATATCTATTCGCGAAAAGATCGTGATCGACATCGTCGTTGGACGTCGTACGAACCAAAACGTTCGTCGACGCGACTCGAAGCTAAACGCCAACAACGTTTAGAATTCGAAGAAATCACTCAAGAGCAGAAAGCTCGACACGATAAATTTCTCGAATTCAAAAAACGACAAGAAGAAACAATCGCCAAGGAAAAAGAACGTTTAGAACGCAGTGAACGAGTCAAAAGACGAGAAGGTTTGAACTCAAACGAGCTGCTTTCGCTTTTTGTATTCCGTTTTTCAGAACGTGCGGATCGAATTCGTCGTCGAGCAGCTGTTGGCTCAACGAAAGGTCTCGACATATCTGAATTCTCGGAAAACAGCAATACATCATCGACATTAAACGATGAAAACATTCATCCGTACGACACCAGTGATATCCATCAGAAAGGTTCGACCAACCGATTCATAACTATCGAATTGCCGATTTTGTTTTTAGTTTTGAATATGTTACGAACAAACGAGAACAGTTGGCCATTTCTCGAGCCAGTCACCGAAGAATTAGCACCGAATTATTTCTCCATCATCGAACGGCCGATTGATCTTTCGACGATTCAAGACAAAATCAATACGAAAGTCTATGTGAATAATTCCGACGAATTCGTACGAGATATTGAACTAATGGTTGCCAATTGTGAACAGTACAATGGCAAACGAAGTATCCTCGGTCGATTAGCTAATCGATTGCTCCATTATTTCAAAGAATGTTGGTCCGATTGTCAACCGAATACGCTGCATATTGACGATGATTTCGATGAGTATAATCATCGAGAAGGTTCATTGAGACGATCGTCAATGCACACACGAGATAGAAATAATAATAATAAGAAAAACTATCGGCAATTAGCAGGTCTTAGTGATGAAGAAGATGAATCTGAATATGTTCCGTCAACGAAACGAGTATTTCAATTTTCTCTTTTTTCCTTTTCAATTAGTGTTTTCTTTTCTAGGCTCGTCATTCAGCTCCACCCTCCGGTCCGATTTATATAACTGTTGAACCTGGTTCTCCAGCGTATATTGTCTATCATGATCATTCGTATTTTATTCGTCATGAAAACAATGACACATCAGCGAAACGTAAACTAACGATTCAATCTCAAATCGTCGAAGATAAACCAACTGTTCAAGTTCTTAATCAATTCATTCTCGAACATCAACAGAAAACGGATTCGACGACGACGCCCGTAGATCTTACGGCGCTATTACGTGCATTCTTAGTCAAACAAAAACATTTAACAAATGATAATACACCTTCAACAACTCCTACGTTATAAGTTTCGTTTTTTTTCTCTGTGTGTGTGTATGTGCCTGTATAGTTTATTTGATTCTAAAAAAGCCAACCCTTCTGAGTATGTTTCGTTTGTGTGTATCGTTGTTTTTGATGATGAAAATGAAACAAAACTAAATATATCATTTCAAAACATGATCAATTCAGAAATTGTAGAAAAAAAAACAACTAAGATTCTTATTTTTGATTTTGTTTTACTTCTAATTGAATGTTAAAAAAAGGGGGGCAGGGGTAAAAATGAACAACTACATAATACAAATAATTTAAAAAAAAAAAGAAATGTGTTCTCTGTCTGTTTGTTTATTCATTCGTTGGTGTGCCGATTTGCGAGACTGGACGATGAGGTTTAATCAAAGCAGCAATTGTCGAGTATTTGCCACCGATTGTTGGCGATGGAAGATTGTTCGTTTTTGGTGATGAGTCTTGTGCCTTAAGAAAAATCAAATAAGATCGGATAAAATGAAGACACGCGCGACTTACATTGAGATATTTATGTTCTGGAACAAATGCTGAAGGTGGTGATGCTGTTGAATCACGAGAGATACGATCGACATGAGCACTGGATGAATTGTAACCGCTGGTTGGCGATGTTGATCGACTATTGTTTTCTTTGACTGATGGAGATGAATCACGTGAATGATGAGCATGTGGTGTATTTTCGTTTGAAGATGTTTGATCGATAATTGGCGTTTCGGAGACGAGTTTAGCTGTTGTTAAATCTTCGTTAGCATATAAATAAGAATTGATTTCGCCGAGAGTCAAACGAGCGAAGTTTTCTATTTGGAAAAAAGACAAAACAAAATTCAATTTGATTTTTCTTTTTGTTTGCAAAACAAAAAAATAATTACCACTGATATCTGCTGATTGTTCTTGAGTAACTTGTCGTTGAAAAACATCCGAATCGACAGGCGATGGACTTCGACTACGTGGTTTATGGTCCAGTATTACAGTTGGCATTTCAAGACGTTCGATTGTTGTTGAATTCGTACGTTTCGGTGGCGAAATTACCGGCATATCGAGAAGAGCCGATGTTGCATGTGGATATACAGTTGTTTGTTCATCTGATTTAGTCGATTCGACAAGTTTTTCGAAACCAATTTGACTAATCGGTCGTGATTTCTCGGCATCCTGATTTAATGGTTGTTCAGGTAGAACATCATTACGCCATGGAAACATTTTTGGTACTTCGTCATTCGTAATTGCACTTGTTTCGGCTCGGAGAGCATTGTCATTCGAATGAGCACGTTGTCGAACTTGTTGCTGAGGTGCAGCAAGGTCACTGCCGTAGGATGAACGACGTGCAGGTCGATTTTCACGTGCTGGCTGTTCAGTTGTCATCGTCACTCCACTGATCAAACCATGAACACCGAATTGTCGTGTGTAACATGTTTTACAATAGATTTCACCTTTGTGTTCGGATAAAGTCGTGGCATCCAATTTACGATTACATGTTTCACAACTGAAACAACTCGAATGAAATGACTAAAGAAACAGATCGATGAATTTCGAGACAACAAAGATGAATTTAGTGTGTACATACACGACCAGCTCCAGTTTTTTTCTCAGCAAGATAGACGTTCTTCGAACATCGTGCACATTTCTCGGCACCACCACCGTAATGAGGCATAGCGTTTGTTTGTTGTGTACCGTGAATTTGTCGTGGTTTGATTGTTGGTTTCAATCCACCGATGGCACTAGACAAAAAATGAGAAATTTCTAATGAAAGAAACATACTTTTTCTACAGTCGACTATTAAAAGTTCTCTCTTTCCAATGTCACTTTCGATTACTCATTTTATTTTTCATTGATACTTACTCATTATGGTAATATGTCGCAGTAACAGTTGACATTCTTTTTATTTTCGATAGATCAATTTTTTGGACATTAAAACAGTAGTTGTACCTATTTATAATAAATGACACCTACGCATTTCGCTGTTTGTTGTGTTTTTTTCTCGTATGACTGTACACATAGAGAAAACGAAAGAACGTTTTAGAAATGTACACATGTGAATCTTTGGACTGACTCATTTTTCAGGTGAGAATTTAGATGAATCACAAAAAAAGAATGACGAATCGATACGCAAAATTATGTACGTGGGATTGAAATGATGCGCAAAAAAAACAACGAATTAGTCACTTACAAGACTGGTTCAGACATTTGAATAATGATGTATATCGTCAGAAGGATAATATTGTAAATGATGCCCTATACTATTTATAAAGTTTAAGTATAAGAAAAGAAGAAAAAAAAGAATATCGACATTGTACGAATGGTCTATAGATAGTGTCATGAATAGACCGATTGATTGATTGAGACTGTTTACATCACAGCAGATGATTTCAGATCGAGGTATTACATTTTGTGATATTCTCAAAATTTTAATTATGAACAAAAAATAAAGAATTCGAGGATGATAATTTTGTCATTTCTCTACATCATTGAGTCATCATACGTACGTCGTGTATCGCTGACTCATTCATACATAGAATAATAAAAGTGATGATAACAACAACAGAAGACTATTCTGCTTCTTTTCGGAGGTCGACTATCTTGCATATGAAAAAAATACGACCTGCCACATGCTAAAAAACTCTATACAAGCAAGCTGTGAATATGAGTGATAGTCTACGTGCGTTAGCCAACGCTAGTTTGATGCCATTGCCAGAGAATTCCGAGGATAAAGACGAAAAAACAAGTGATTCAAATAGTCTATATCCTGTTTTGAATGAAACTAAACTAACGCCTTATCCATCACTTGTGGAATTACAAACTATGATTCATGAACAACCAGCAGATACGACAACGATTGTCCGACCACCATCGATCGAACCGTTAAAAAATTTTCTCGAAAAACGTGCCACTACAATCGAAGCATTGAAACAACTTCGTATTCGTATGGCAAAACATATAAATAATTGTAAAATTTCGAATACAGTCGGTAATTCGGCATCGATTATTGGCGGAATTCTGTGCTTTATTTTTCCACCTGTTGGCGTGCCTGTTCTTCTCGCTGGTAGTGCAACGAGTCTTGGTAAATATTAAATTTCATCATAAATAATTGATCGAACTCTCAAATTCTCTTTTATAGGAACAAGTATAACAGAAAGTGTTATCGAAAAACGTCTTCGAACTCAATACACTGACTTAATCAAAGAAGATTCTGTAGCCATGAAAATCTGCGAATCCAATCTAAAAGATATCACAACTTGGCTTATTACAGTCTATTCTCTCGGTTATTCAGTTTCGAAAGCCGGTGTTAATTTCTTGAAACTCTCCGAATCGATTCAAGCTGCTACAACATTAGGTACATGGAGTGAATTAATAACTCAATTGCCATCATTAGCAAACGCTCTTTCAACTGGTGCTAAAACAGCCGGAACAATCAGTGGAAAAATTCTCGGCGTATCAGTGATCATATCCGTTGCTGATCTTATTCAAACATGGATATCAAAAAATGCGACATTAACATCAATCGATCGAGACATTGAATTACTCGAACAACAATTAGTCGAACTAAAACGTATTGCCGATGTGTATCATGCTTAGATTTTAAAATCGTGTGACTTCATTTGTAGCCGGTAGATGAACATCATTTGAATGTCGAAATTTCCAATTGAAATAAACAATAGCACAAGCCATGCCTGATATAATTCGAGTAAAAAAACCGGACAAAGCCATTGATAAACCCATTTTTTTATTATTATAAACTTTACAAGTTCGTCGACCATAACAATCCGTCAGCCAAACTAAACATGTCTTGTCGAAAACTAAACCGAATACTAATGGACCGGTTGTTTGTCCTAATACTCGAACGATTGTTTGACGAAGAGCAAGTGCCATGTTTTGAAATGATAATGGAACACTATATAAAAGTACTCGTAGGAGAGGTACTTGAATAAATGCAGTGCAAAATACAACAAATGTAGCACCGATCATTGCTAATGCAAATATACCAATGCCTAAGAAAATTTAATTGTTTCTTTTTAATAAAAGTAAATAAAATTTTTACAAGGTATTCGTCGAAATTCACATGTTGATTCGGTAAGAACAGTACTGTTTGCACAATTACATGATGAATAATAATTGGTAGTATTATCATTCGATATTGTTTGATTCGTACAACCGAAATGACATGGTGAAAGATACATTTGATCAGGCTTATTGATATTACAAACTAATTTACAAAATATTTATTTTCTTTCGAGTTCAAATAAATACGAAATGATTTGGTTTTTTTTTGCTTTACCTGGATGATAAATATTACGACAACATGGTGTATTGTCAAATAAACAAGATGAATTCTCAAAACGTAGTTCCGGACAAGTTAGAATTAGAAAAAGAAAGAGAAATGACGAGCCAATTAGAATAATTGTACAAATACGTGCACATTGAATCGGTGTCCATGAATGTTTATTCATAAAATAAGCTCCTAATGGACAGCCAATAATAACTGAGAGTAGAGCAATGGCACCGGTGATTAATGTTGCAATAGATATATCTAACTGATATTGATATTCGAAATATTTAGTTATGAATGGTACGAATCCTAAGATGAAAGTTTTTCTTTTGTTGTTCGAATATTTCTACACATTTTCGTTCATTTACCTTTCAACAAAACACCTTCGAATAGATTGATAATAACAATAAAAACGTATCTTGTATTTTTCAAAAGTTGACACATGATAGAAAGCATGTTTTTCCAATTGACTGTGTTCGTATCTGGATTTTTTGATTGAACAATGATTGTCGAAGGTATGGAATTGTCAGTAATGGGTATATCTGATGAAAAACCACGATTGATAACATCTTCCGATGATGGTTGATTTTGAGCTGTGAAATCAAGACATGATTCTGATAGAATCGTATCTACAGTTGCACGATCTTGTTGAATAGTTTGATTACTCTCACTCGTTGAATTGTGTTCACCAGGTATTTGATAATTCGGTAGGCCAGATACAAATATTCCGATGATAAAACATAGAATTCCATAAATAATATAAGGTAACCACCAACAGCCAATCCATAACGGATGACTTGGCCTCAACCATGTTGGTAATCGTCGTCGATAATTAATTTTCGTATAGAGTGATAAAAATCTTCCCGTTGCAACAATTCCAAGTGCGCCGCCAATAGTTCCAACAGCAAAATAAATCCCTTGGCAATAAGCAGCCTTCTCTTTTGAAAATATTCGTTCGATATAAGCAACTCCAATCGTAAACAGAGCTACACTACCGATACCATTAATAAAATTACCAAGATACAAAAGTATTTTCGCATGTTGTGAAACACTTGACATCTGCTCGTTATTTAAACATGATAGATCAACTTGACATTGAAAAAGAACATTTTCAGAATTGAAAAGATTTTGCGTTTGATTCGAAGAATATTTTGATTTCATGTCAGGATTAAGAAAATTACTTGAAGCTATTAAAATATTTCCAATTGAAACAATAATCATATTTAATGAGAAAAATACAGGCGATGAATAGAAATTTCCTAAATAACCAACCAATGGTGCTGAGACAACAGTAGCTAAATCATAGAGAGCCAAAAATAGACCTGATTGAACACTATTTAAATAGAAGACACGTTCAATCGTTGAGATAACAGCATTGTTAGCGCCATTAACAGAAAAATTTTGAATAAATGTACAAATACACAAAATGCTATAGGCAAATAATGGTTGACTGATTATTCCATTACAACGAAAATTTCGCCAACCATAGAGATTATATCTCGTATGTAAATTAGTATTCACTGTTGGAGAAACCATTGTTGATAAGATTGTCTGCAAAAAGAAAAACAAGAATCAATCTTTTCTTTTCTTTTTCTTTCAGTTTTGATTAAGAACTAAGATTATTTATTTCCTTCTGTGAATAAACTTGGAAAGAAAGAAAAAAAAAAGAACTAGGCTCTTCTTTTTCCCTTCTCTCAAAAATGTGACCCACATCGATAAGACTTCCGATGGAAGACTTACATATAGAATGAGGAGAAAAGTGTTACCATGACGTTGCTTCCAGAAATAGACGCAATGATAAAAATATGTTGAACTTTAATTGTTGATACATTGTCTTCTCCATTCTATTTCGTCATATTAAATCATCGCGGAATACATAATTGATAATAAAAAAAAGAGATCACTCGTTTTTTTTCAATCACATTAACCTTGACAATCGCAAATAAAACCCGAATGACAGAAAAAAAAATACCTCGCCCTATATACTAATAAAAAAAAAGACCTAACTGCATGCATGATGTTGATTTATGCCAATATATATTCACGTGAATTACGATCATAAATATGTACGTATGCAAAAAAGAAGCATATTGATGAATGTGTTTACGAAATCAGATCAGAAATCATTAAAGGCCAAATAAAAAATGCCTGAAATTTCACATATTCTCCGATATTAAGATTTAATAAAAGAGCGCATTCAATTTTTTTTCTTTTTTTTGAATGAATCGAATTATTCTCTTTTTTGTTATTTGTTATTCTCAGTTTATTCTTTCGATATCTCATCCTTTTCGGTAATATAATCGAGTAAAACTGAATTCTATTATCGTTTTGTCGTTAGAATTCGTATTATTACATGGAATACAGCACAACTTGTACCTGATTGTGCTCGATTTCAAGAACTTGCTTTCACATCGCTATCAGATGGCAAAACACCTGATTTACTCGTATTTGGGTACAATGATTTATAGTCATGAAACTATTGAAATGTCTTTTCCTTCTGCTGTAGATTTCAAGAAGCAGGGAAATTATTGTCAACACTGTTGTCAGTATCTCTTGCAGAAAGTTTACGACTTTGTATGGAAAAGAATAATTATCAGCAGATTATCTCCGATTATATTGGAAATCCAACGAGTCAACCAATATTGCTTTGTATTTATGTTTGGAATAGTCAATCACAACGTGTAAAACTTTTGAATTACGGCATCGAACCAACTTTAAAAGTCAATGGGGTAGCGTTTTACTTTGAAAATATAATTAGACTAAAATCTACACATTTATAGCATGTATATGGTTCTAGATTTTTTGGTAAATGATTTTCTTATGATTTTTTTTTGAATGAAACAAATATTTTAATGTGCATAGGCGGTCTATTCGTATATAAAGGTTTGATTGCTGCTCGTTTGCAAATTGATGGATTGAGTCAACTAGTTTTTGTCAATATGCATCTTCCGGCTCATGAAGGGAAATCAGAAGAACGATGTCAACTATGGCGAACATTTCTTGAAAGACATACCGATCGTTTTGACTATATGTTTGCTTTTGGGGATCAAAATTGGCGAACATTACCATCGCTAACTATTGATACAATTCTCAAAGCTATTAAAACTCGAGATTATCAAAAGATCATCAACAATGAAGAAGTCAGAATCAATTGTTTGTCTGTTGTCAATCAATAGAACTTCATTTTCAGTTAACACAAATTCGTCAAGATCAATCGAAAAATTGTTTTTCATCTTTCTACGAAGCTCCTATTCAATTTCCACCGACGTATAAATTTGTTCCAAATTCAAATCGATATGAAACAGCAAAAGACAACGAGTAGAAACTTTCTTTCAATTTTAAATAGAAATTTTCTTTATTAAAACAAATATCCAGAGAACGACGGCCAAGTTATACCGATCGTATTCTTGTTTCGTCGATCTCAAGTGATCTCAAATTTCTCAAATATTCATCGATAAGTCTTATTAAAGACAGTGATCATCGGCCAGTATTTGCCGATATTATCTTCGATAAAAAAACAAAACAAGATCTCATATCAACAAAAACGACAACAACCACAACGTCACCATTAGAGAAATCTCTAATAATTCGAAAAAATGAAACAAGAATAATTTCTACACAATCATCTAAAAGCAAATCTACGAACTTATTAACGTTGATTATTATAATCGTAGTTGTTTGCACAGGCATTCTTTTATTGATTTATTTTTTTCTAATCAAACCTCGATTAGAAAAATACGATTATTTACAAGCAACATAAATTTTAATGTCACACGTTTCTCGATCCTTGAAATTCCAATCGATTATGTTCCTTTTCTTCTATAATAAACAAAAGAAATTCTTTGTTTAATAAGTTCGTACTTGTCTATAAGCCAGCCTTGCTCATCAATCTGTACGTGCTATTCATTCGATCACATACAAATTCATTTTCATTCGACAAATTCTATTAACTCGAATAGTTAATAAAACAATGAACTCGTTTGTTCTCTTATTAATCATAGCTAAATCGATTTTTAGTCAATCAATTCATCTAAGAATCTACGATAATATTGCTGAAATAACAAAATCAATATCGAATTGTGATTTATCACTAAGTTTTTCTCAACAAGAATGGTACGATATTCGATCGGATTCGATTCGATTAATTGGCAAATGTTTACATGTTCGTTCACAAACAATTGCATTCAATCAAACATCATTGAATGGTCAAAAGATTTTAATTAAACGTGATTTAAATAATCAGACATATACAGAAGCTATAATGATTGATGAAGCACGAAATTTAGTTCAGGATTTAGTTGACAATACATTTTATGTGATTTCAAGTGATCGTATTCGATATTTTATGAATCCATTCGCACGAAATTATACGGTTAATTTCGATGCACAATTTTTCAGTTCCGAACAACTTTATGTTCGTTATTTACAGAAAAATATTAAATGGAGTGTACGCTATGATCTTCTATTAGAACACAACGATACAGATGCACAACTACATGCCTATGCCGATCTACAAAATCTTGGTAATTCAGTATTTAAAATTGATTCAACTGAATTAATTAGTGGTGATATTGAAATTCAATCTTCATCATCAACAGGCAATGGCGGATCTCTATTTGGATTACAAAATCAACAAGCATCGGATAATACTGGTTTTGCAGATGTGTCTGCTCCTCCTTCTTCTCCACCACCGACCGTGTCCGATTCTCAAGAATTAGTCGGTGTTTATATTTATACAATAAATCAAACATTTGATCTCAATCCTCAGAGTAATTTCATTCTTTCAATGTTTCGACCAAAGATCGATATTGAACGGTATGGTTTAATCGAAAAGTATTTCTTTTCGAGAGATAATCACGGAAATGCACAACGAGGTTATCGTTTTCGTGCTGAAGAAACATTTCTACCAGCTGGTCAAGTGTTTATACGTGAATCGGATCGATTAGTTGGCGAAATTTCATGGCAAGATCTTGCTGCGAACGAAACGAATGAATTTTCGATTGGTGAAGATCCTGATCTTCAATATATCGAATCGATTCAATTCGAATCTCGTCGAGTAATCCGACCAACAAACACAAATTTCTACGGACATAATTTTACTATTTCAACATACACAATTCAATTACGTTTAATTAATAACAAAGATCGGCCAATTAATTTCGAATATCGTCTTCGATTTTATTCACAAGATTATTTACGTTTAATCGAAAATACGAAAGACAATCTATTAGATCTCGATGGAGATTCATTATTTGGTATTTTTAAATTAAATGCCAATGATGAACAAGAATATACATTTAAATTCGAAAACTAACTTTTAAAAAAAATCAAGCATTCCCATTTTATTTGTTTCTATTGTACATATATATACAAATATTTTACGAAATAATACAGTTCTTTTCACGAGTTAATCCATTGAGTCGCGATAGACGACGTTGTGGTTTGTTTTCTGTATGTTTCAATTGAACTTTTCTCTCATCTAAATGATCAAACCATGGGTCGATCGATCCCATGAGAATCTTGACAACATAATCTCCATGTGAGAACGGAAAATTCTTTCCTTGAACACGTAAGATTTCCTTTCGTTCACTTTGATAATCATCTAAGACATCGACAAATGGTATGTGCCTATCGAATTTATTCAAATAACCAACACATTCTAAATCGTTCGTACAAGCAATGAACGTAATATAGATGTTATCTGTTGTTGATTGCCGACAATTACATAAGAGTCGTTCAAGAGTCTTCAAGTCACTTTCACCTCTATCATTCGTTGGTAGACCGTCTGTGGCAATGAGAATGAGCACTTTTCGATCATGATTTTGCAAACGTTTCCTACGGAGAACTTCATTTAGAACGCGAACTAATGGCGTTGGTCCATGAGGTAGAATTTCGAATACATCATCCAATTGTTTCGATTCGTAGACATGTAAAATCGATGGACGATTAAGAAAATAAACATCGACTCCATCAGGATCTAATGTCGACGCAAGATCGATAATAATCGAAACGACATGTTTCAATTCGTCCCAACGTGTTGGCAAATCACGAAATGGCGAAAGATCGGCTTGTTCTCGATCGATGACTGGCGTTGTCATCGATGAACTATCATCGATAATGAGAACAATATCGACACCTTCGATACTACGAAGACGAAATGCAAAATCATAGTTAATTTCATATTTTATGATTATATTTTTGAATTTTTCCAAACGATTTTCATCGGTAAATAGCGTGTGGCTCATTGTTAACTGTCGAAATGCCAATGAATTTATTGACAAAAGAAAAAAAGAAGAAGAAGATTTAATCCTTATTGACGACGAGAAAAAAAAAGGATTATTTATGAGAATCAAGGGTTATTTATCTATTTTAGTGATTTTATTTATTTGTTCGATTGCTCATTCTCGACGAGAACGTACGTTGAGATGCAGTTGTCAATCGTCTAGGAAACGCATCAAAATTTGGAATAATCTCATTGATTTGCAAGCAATTTTTCTTTGAAAATTGTCGTTCATTTCGATCATTTAATCCCCATGTATATGGATTAGTAATATTCTCATTTGATAAACAATAAGGATAGATAAATCTTGAATAATCATTCGCAATCGGAGGATATTTATGTTGGATATTTTCGAAATTGTATATTCGATTTAGAAATAACGTTGGAATATCATTTGATGATGATAAATGAGGCGATCGATACGAATGAATAAGTGCTTTATTAAGACATAAATCAGTTCGAATCGATGATCGATCGGTTAGCCAACGAGTGACATTTTTAGCGACGAATATATACGGTTCAATTGAACATCGAATTTGATTCGAACCATTCGCATAAATCGTTACGACTTCGCCGCTACGCACTCGTGTTCGAAGGAAATCCTTAAATTGATAATTATTTAATACGAGTTCGTCACCTTGTTTCGGCGATACTTGACATTGACGTATGTTGACATTACTCAGATCAAGTGATTGATGATGAGAAAGATTTATCAATCGAATAAAATCCCCATACGGATCGATATCAAGTATACGCAGATGAGTCTCAAGCAATTTTTCCATTGGATATTTTCGTTTAAATAAAATTGTCATAGTGATTAACAATTTCGTTTTTTTTTGTCTATCTTTAATAAATTCAGAAGAAATAAAGAAAAGAGAAAAAAAATCGATTTTATTGGTAGTTTATAAGTATTCCTTATATATTATTTAACTGTTATTTCTTTTTTCTTTTTTTTTTGGTGAATATTAATTAATTATCATAAATCAACACACACGGACAAGAAGAAATTAATAAAAGAAAAAACTAACAATTATAAATAATCACTCTACGAAAGTATCGAGTAACACAGATAAGCAAAAAGAAAGACAAACACAAAACCCAGAGAAAGCAGACAACGACGAGGAAGAAGACAATCATATGAAAAGAAAAACACGAATGATTTTTATTTACATATGATTATTCAAGGAATTCATGTTCGGATTCACCTAGAAGAAAGAAAAAAATGAATTTGAATGATATTTGACAAAAGAAATCAAGGTCGATTTGTTAACTACTTCTCGATGGAGTATTTTCGATGTCATCTTTGGATTTCGATGGCGAACGAGATGGAGGTAATGGTGAAGGAGTTTCATGACGTCGTTTGTTCTTATTAGGCGATGGAGAATGACGAGGAGAATCGAAGTAGAGTTCAATATAACGATTTCCTTTGAAAAATCCGAAAAATGAAATGTTGAAAGGAGAAAAGAAAATGATCAGGATTAATACCCATGTATTTTCTATCGCATTTCATAGCTTGATTAGTTTCTTCTCGTGTTGAAAAATACACGTGACCATCGCCATTCGGCCGTTTCGTATGATGATTTTGCAAGATTTCGATACGCACCGGTTTACAAGTTGATGGAAAGAACTTGAATAGATTTCAATAGCGTTGCTCGTTTTTTCTTTCTTTCTTTTTTTTTACTTTTCGAATATCATTTTCGGTCACATTAAAAGGCATTCCACGCATTTTAACCAGATATTCACCATTTCGAGATGTTGAACGACGTACAGGACTTCGACTTCGTCGAGATTCTAGAAAACGAAGTTTTTTTTTCAATAACCTTTGTAAAATATTATTTTCTATCGATTGATACTTTTTGGTTGAGCTAAAGCAAAAAAAACAGAAATATTTTCTATTGACAAATGAATATTTTGCGTGTGTCTACATACGACGAGACCGAGACGGTGATGGTGGTGTAGGTGAACGACGACGTTTGACTGGTCGAGAATGATGTTCTGATCTGTCTCGACTATTCGATCGTGTTCGATTTCGGTGACTAGGTCCGTTTTTTTCATGTTTTCGTTCTTCTTCGACACTTTCACCTGCAAATCGTTTGCCATTCAAAAACGCATCATTCGTGATTTTGGCTTTGGCCTCATCATAATTCGATGGTGCTAATTCAATATACCTTTAAAAACAAACCAAAACAAACAAAATCAAACAAATTTCTCTTTTCTGTTATTAATTTTGAAAATTATTTTACAACAAAGCAATTAATAACTAGTACAGATTGCTTCTACCTGCCAGATATCTGGTCAGCCAATTTGATATGTGTACACACCTCACCTCGCACCTTTTCCCCCTCCTTATATGTAGATATCATTCCGATATCAATGTGTTTTTTCCCCTCCGAACCTGTGTTGAATATTCTGTTGATTATAAATATCAATTGCTTTATATGCATTATCCATGCTAACAAACGCAACATAACCACCTCCGCACGCATCATCTGTCATGTCTCGACTTATGTAAATTCCATTTCGAGCAATTGAAACATCTAGAAAAAAATCGATTTATTGATTTCTTTTCTTTTGTTTTATGTTTGTTAGTTAATAGAAACCTTTGAAAAAATTTTGTACATCAGCCATTGTACATGTATACGGTAGACCATCCATACGAATAACAGGATCTTGCCATGAAATCATTCCTTTATGTTTCATATAGAAATTGTATTCATAAATAGTAGCTCGAGTGACTAAACGAGAAGTTTCAAGTTTGGTTTTTCGATTAAATAAACACAAAATAATAATAATCTACTTTCAATAGAACGATTGGCTAAAGTCGATTGATTTTTTTTCAATGCATTTCTCACATCACTTTCAGATTCTAAATCAACTAAACATTGATCTGATGAATGACCATTATTATTATTATTGAATAAATGTATTGTTACAATATGACAAGCTAAATAAACAAACAAATTTACTTTGTTCAATTGAAAGTGAATCAATAAAAATGATTTACAAGAAAGAAACTTTCTGATATCATCTTTCGTTGTAGAATTTGAAAAACCATTAAGTTTGATGAGATATTCATGGCTTGCGGATGATTTCCTACTCGATCTATCTGCATCGCGACTCATTGTATGTTTTCAATCAAATAATAATTTCGAATTTGAATGCGCAAAATGCGCAGAAAATCTGAAGAGACATAAAAAAATCCGAATGAAAAAATGTTGTTTTTATGTTGGTTAACAATAAATGCATCCTTACAAATCGCATTTGTGTATGTTTATAACAAAAGTAAAGATTATTTTCAATGACAAAAAGAAAAGAAAGAGAAAGAAAAAAAACGAAAGCAAAAGAAAGACGACGGTCATATTGTCGGTGTGTCTACCTTTTGCTTACCTTTCTTGACCCAACTGAAACGAATCAACCCAATAATAAAAAAGCGCTAGTCACCGTCAACTAGCGACTATAAACCAAATGATTAGTTTCGTATTCTCGATCAAACAAGCAATTATAATTATCAACTCGTTCTCTCATAACCTTGATAAGTAAAGCAACATAAATTTATGTTTCTTTCAAAACGATCGATATCTTCGTCTTCATTCACATCGACTTAATGATTAATCCTCTGTCGATAAAAATCATCAGTTTGTCGATAACATTAAAAGAAATGGTAATTACTAGCAAAAATCATGAAAATACTACGGATTTCTTGATCATACCAAAACACACTTCAAAAATGAAAAAAATACCTGAGCTGAGGGCGTTACCAAGCGTTGAGTGTGTTACTTAGAAGTTTTCGTGCCACTTCTCCATATAATCATATAGCTACTTTCGAAAAACTATTTCTCTACAATGAGACTTGCAATGTGACTCTTAACTGTAGATAAAATACTTTTATTTGGCATGAGAAGATTTTAAGGAATCGTACTGTCTTCGAGGTGCTCTCGTATATAAGATCTTTTTTCAACGAGTGCGTTACCTTTGGACACGCTGTATATGCAACGAATAAATGTATTTTCGTTATTTAGATGAATGAACATAGACGAAAATAGAGACTTTATTTCAGTAAGAACACTCAAAAGAAATTATATTTGCTTTTATTTCCTTTTCTATGGTTGCAATGTATTTTCATGCTTTTTTCATTGATCAACAAAAGTGCATTACAGAATTCATTAAAATATGTAAATGAAATAGATTGAATATAGACGCAGTTACCTCAAAGCTCACGTGTGGAAAAAAACAGAGGCTACAGTGAACTGATGAGTAGTTCACCCACTATCTCTTTATGTATATATAAATAAAGGTTCGAGAGCGATTATAGTTGGATTTTTCAAAATTATTGGTTCATATCAACTCTCAAGTCTCAGTTGGTAATGGTTATCTTTTACCAGTTGAAACAATAAACAAACGAATGATTTTAGCTATCTATTGTGATAAATAAACTCGTCTTTTTCTTTGTTTATTATCGATAAAAAACAAACACACACTCTAACGAGTAGTATTCGATAGCTTTTCGTTTACAAACACGTATATGCCTGGAAATGATGACTGACGACGATGACGATAGAGATGATGATATATACGATCTAACTATGTAATCACATGTTCTACATTGGTAAAGAAAAGTCGTTTCTTTCTCTCTCGATCTTTCTCTCTCTCCTTTCGTCTCTTGTGAAAATAAAAGCGAGTGAAGAATAGTCGAAATGCATTCATCTTGAACAAGTCTGATTTTCTAATACATTTAATCATGCCTCGAGATAACAATGGTAAACAAAACACAACAATAACATCTCGCCATTTTATTTCTGTACTTTTAACATAATTTTAGGTTCTTTTTATACCGATGTTCCTGTTGAATCTCGTTATGATCCAACACGTCGTTTTCATCACGTCAATCCAAACAATAGTACGATTCGTATTGTTGACGGTCACAGTTACGATCTAGTTGGCCGATATTCATCACCGAAAACGATTGGTTCAGGTGCATTTGGCGATGTTATATCCGCATGGGACAATTATCTTCAACGTAAAGTTGCAATTAAAAAAATTCGTTTACCAGCTGTTCATACCGAAGAAGCCATGTTATTCTATTCGCGTTCATTACGTGAAATCTGTATTTTACCACCATTGAAACACGATAATATCGTTCAAGTCTTCGATTGTTATACATCGGCATTATGTGCCGAACAAATGACTGAAGTTTATTTAGTTACAAATCTCATGCGAATCGATTTGCATCAGTTAATTAAAGCGAATAAACAACGACCAGTCGACATGCGTATTATAACAGCAAGTCATATTACACATTTTCTCTATCAAATCCTTCGAGCTTTGAAATTCATGCATTCAGCTAAAGTTATTCATCGAGATTTAAAACCGAGCAATATCTTTCTCGAACTCGATGGTCATTTACGTATCGGTGATTTCGGTTTGGCTCGTGTGCCCGAAGAAAATCTCGATACGCCAATGACAAGTTACGTTTGTACACGATGGTACCGTGCACCTGAATTAATGCTACTCAATGGCAACTATTCATCATCAATGGATATGTGGTCAGTCGGTTGTATTCTAGCTGAACTTATCTACGGTCAACCACTTTATCCCGGTCGACATCATTTGGATCAATTTCGTTTAATCGTTGAACATCGTTGTGGTTCATTAGGCTTTCCTTATCAACAACACAAACTTGCCTATCCAACAATATCCGAAAAATCGTTGAATTTATTCCGTCGAACTCTATCCAAATGTCCGAATGAATATCCAACAGCTTTTACACCATTGGATTCGCATATTTTCATTCCTGGTGTCGATAAACATGCGTTCGATTTATTGGAACAATTGCTTCGCATGAATCCATCGGAACGTATAACCGCCGATGACGCTCTACACAGTTGTTTGTTCGATAATTATCGTAAAGAAGCAAGTGGTGAGCCGTCATCGGAAGAAGCTTTTCAACTTGATTTGTCACCGTATAATCTCTTTGAAATTCGTTCAATGCTTTTCCAAAAAGTTCGTCTCATTCATCAACAAATGCAAGACAAAGCACTTTTTTTAAATGAAAAAAAATTAGCCACGGAAGATATGGATTGTTGTTAGATTGCTTCTTCTCGAATGACTGAGAAGGAAACACGAAAAAAAAAATGATAACCATTTTTTTTCTTAAATACTGTAACTAAGAAAAAGCAGGCCGAATCTTCTTTTTCTTTGAAAATTTTGTTAAAATTCTCTTTTATTTTTATATTTTATGTAATTAATTTAAAGAGATCTCACCTAAAGAGAGTGTGTTTTGTAGATTTTGACGTTCTTCCAGCTTGTTATACTTTTTTTTTATCATATTTTAGTAGTATAGATGTTTTTTTATTTCATTTTTTTGAGGTTACCGTTAAAACGTTTTTCTTTTCTTCGTTTGTCAAACAAAAATATATGCGAATGACGTAACCAAAATGTTTATTTGTGATTTAATCCAAAGAAAAAAGAAAGAACACAAAGTCGATTACCGGAAAAAAAGCAAAATATTAATAGATTATTATGCGATGTGATCGACCCCATTCAGTCACGTAAACGACACCTTGACTCGACACAGCAAGACCGATCGGACGGTCGAATTCTACTTTTAACAGAGCAAGATTATCATTACCTGAGTCGGTAGTTTTATCACTGACAATAGCAGAAAGTTCACCTTCGGGAGTAAATAACTACAAATAAAAATCATAACATCCTCAAGTTTTTCAATCTGATTTTTGCTTTCAAATTACCTGCAAACGATTGTTAACCCAATCAGCAACCTAAAACATACGATGATGTAAAAAGATAATTACAGAGCAAATCTTTTACCATAAAAAATCCTTCGTCATCAATGGCAACACCTCTTGGATATCGAAATTCTCCCGTATCACCATTACCTAATTTTCCAAACGTAAAAAGCACCTGTCCATTTAAATCAAACACTTGCACTCGGTGATTATTAAAATCCGATACAGCTACGATATTCTGTCGACAGCAAATAAAATCCGGCGCATCAAATTCCCCTTTTTGAGTACCTTTTCGTCCCCAATGACGCACCAATTCGCCATTATCAAAACGTACAACAACAATTCGATTGTTGCCTCGATCACAAACATACAACAAATCATTATCATCCGAACAGAGTCCAAATGGAAAATGAAAATTGATTCCTGATCTGTCATCATCACCACCAATAATACGTTCAGGTTTGAAGCTATTTAAACTATAAACAACCAATCGATGATTGCCAGAATCAGTGACAATAAGCCATTCGTTCGTTTGATTGATACAAACGTCACGTGGATTGTTAAGTTCGCCCAAAGCATGACCTTTAACACCAGGAGTCGAACGAACAAATTCTCCGTCTGTTGTCAACATCTAATTTAAAACAAAACAAATTATTCATTTCGAATGCCGTGTGCAATCGTCAACCAACTTGTAACCGATGATTCCAACTGTCGACGACAATTAAATATTCATTATTTCGTGTAATTGCAAGGCCACTCGGACACCAGAATTCCAGAGAACCGTTGCCCCATTTGCCGACTTGTCGTATTCCGGTTGTAGTGATTAATTGTTGTTGAGTTTTATCGATTGTTGTTGGTAATGAAACATGTTGATCGGGTGATGAAACCAATGAGATTAAATTCAGCTCACCGAATTGATCATACCGTCGATAATTCGATGTAAAAGCGATCTAACGAAGTCAAAATGAGAAAATAAAAGAAAAAAAATAAGTTGCTCCTACTTCTTTTCGCTTGTTTTTTAATGTTGTTACGAATTTTTGCAAGATTGTTAGATGTTGATTTGTGTTATCTTGAATTCCGATGTATTTCTCATCGAGAAGTGTTTGACTTTTACTAATCAAATCAAAAGAAATCGAATTTTGATTGAATATTTAGTAGATCTTCGAATTACTGTTCGATTTTCTTTCGAGATAATCGAATGAAATTTTCAATTTCTTCTTCATTCTTTTCGAAATGTGCCACAATTTGATTAGATTGACTTCAAAGCAAAACAAAAAAAAACATCAGTCTAATTTCATTTCAAAATAATCTTCTTTACGCTATCTGTTCTGTCATTATTCTATCTACATCAGCTCGTAATTGTTTTTCTTGTTGTTTTATTGTTTCGATTAATTCTTTGGCATTCATTGATATTTGTTTTTTCACACCGTCACAATGTGTCATAAACGTTTTTATTTCTAAGTATAACGCTTCTAAAAAAACAACGAGATAGATTTCTGATGGAAATAAAAAAAAACGAAGTTGATACCTCGACAGAGTTCAGCTGCTTTCGAAAGATCAGTAAGAAGCAGATCCGTATTGGATACTAATTCATCACGATGAGTTTTTTTACAATCAAGACAGACAAGTTTCTGACAATGAAGACAATCGGAGAAAGCACGTTTTTTATCACAGACCTTTCGAGAGAAACAACGAAAATAAACAAATCATTCGAATGAATTGATTTAATTACTTGACACTGTCGAGTCGAAACTAATTGCTCGGTTTTAATATCTAACAACTGTTGACAAGAGACATTTCGTGGAAAAGTACCAACACCGCTTGATGGTACATCGTACACTTTACGACATTGTGGACAAATAATTGTATCACTACCAGCGCACAGTTCTTGTAAACAATTTGTGCAATACGTATGACCACATGGAAGCAGACCTAATTGAATTGAAAGACAAAAACGAAACGATTGATTAATAAGCGTAACAAATAGACTCACGAGGTTGATCGAATCGATCGAGGCATAACGGACCTTGAAATGCAGAAAATAGTTACAGATTTCGTTTTAATTTCAATGAACTTACATTCAAGTAATGCTTCAAGATCTGTATAATTGACAATTCGTCGAAATTCGGGGTTACTTGCCATAGATCAATCGAAAATGAATTCCCATTCTCCTGAACAGAACAAAGATATACTCACATGTCTCTCCCATTGGTTCATTCATACCAATAGAAATTTCTCTCGTAGAGAACGAAGAAATTTCCATGGCAATAAATGCTCCCATGATGTCTTCAAATGTGTTTTTTTATTAGTTTCACTTAGATACGAACAAGCGAGACGCAAATTTCAAGCAGTTTTTCTTTCTATTAAACAAAAAATAATGAGTTCCGATCTAGAACTTGAGGAATTCAATGGTCTTGGCACAGCATTGGCACCACGTATTCCCAATGCAGAAAATCGAAATTTAGAACTCAAAGTAAATATATTTTTAATTTAGTAAAAAAAAAAGAAGAAGAAGTTTTTATTCGAATAGATCGATTCGAAACAAAAACGTTATCAATCGACACAACATGACATTGATGAAAATGCGACTAAAGTTCATATGCTCGAAGATCATTTGAAAAATGTTCAAGATGAATTAGGCACAACACAAGTAAAAACACATTCATTCGAGATTATTGATTTGTCAACAAGTTGTTTTTTTTTCTAGAGACTCCATAATGCACGGAAAAACGAAATTGAAACCGAAGAACATATGAAAATGTTAAATGAACGTGAACTTGGCCGACTTAAACAAGATATTCTTCGTTTGGAAACTGAAATAACGAGCATCAAAGATCGTAAAAGTAGTCTGGCGGTATGAAAATCATCTTTTTCGATGATCGTAAACTAAAATCTGCTTGTTTTTCTCATTTCAAGGACGAAGTATTTCGTGCTAATCAATTATTCGATGAAATGAAAGCACAAATGAAATGGGATCAACAAGCTTTAGAAGCCTGGCTTGAAGAATCAGCTCAGAAAGACGAAGATGTCATGGCATTAATGAAATACACACGACAAGATGAAGCCAAAGTCAAAGTACAAACAGAAAACAAATCATTTCGCTTGTCAATTGTATTATTTGTTTTGCTAAGGAATTGATGTTTAAAATCGAACGAATGACAGAAGAGTCCAATAAAAAGAAACGTGCTGTCGAAACTGAAATTATGGACACGACAACTCTTCAAGTAGATCGATCGAATTGATATTTTGTTATAACGATAGTTTACCGATGAATATTTTTAGGTCGAATTAGATAAAACAGCAAGTAATTTTCGAAGATCTCATCTTCATCGACAGGAATTAATCAAACGATGGGAAGAAATCATCGAACAAATGTAAATTATTCATCGAATTTTCTCAATTCAAAAAACAAATTCGCTCTTTTTAGGCATCAACGAGATCGGGATATCGATCTATTAGCTGCTGTAAGTCGTTGACTGGCAAAATCAGCTTAATTTTTGTTTTCTATTTTTCTTTCGAATTAGCAATTAGTTAAAATCAAAGCAGAAGCACGTTCAGTCGAAGAACAAATCGTTGAAAAACGTGAATTCTATGATAACGAACAACGAAACAATAACGAACGTCAATTACAAATGTCAATGGCCGAACGACAAGCTGCGAAACTTCGAACACAATACGAAGATGCAGAAAAAAATCGTTTATTATACGAAAATGAAGTATTACGTCTTATCCTCATCGGTTTCAAAACTCACAATTCTTCGTGTTTTAGTTGTCCGGCTTAAGACGTGTTGTTAAACGAACCGAAAAGGACAAAGAAACCGCCTATGCTCTTCTCGGTCAAATGAAAAAACAACTAATCGATCGTCGGCAAACGCTCGAGGATGTCATCGCTCGTAAACGAGAATTAGTCGAAAAGAAACGCGAAATTCTCGATACGAAATACACAGCCGAAGAGAAAGCAAATAAAATGGACAAATTATATCTCGATGAACAAGAACGAGAAATGGCTTTGAACAGCGAATTGAAAGTTCTTTCAGAGAAAATGTATAAAATAACTCAAGAAGTATTCGATTGTAAAGCAAAAGAGAAGAATCTCGAAGCCGATATCAATGGTTCCATTGTCACATTGAACAATCTACAAGCGAAAACAAATCGATTGGATCACGAAGCTTTGAAACAACAGGAAGTTCTCTACCATCAAGTAAATCGATTTTTCAAGCCGAAAGACGACAATTCGAATGTTTGTTTGTTTCGTAGGATTTCGAAATTCAATCGCTCGAACGACGAATCAATCGAATGCAAGGAGAGAAGAGCACTGAAGAACAAGCGATATTAGAAAAGAAGATAAGCGAACTACAAGGTGAATTAGATCGAAAACGTGATGATCATACGATGTTGACGAATCAAACACGACAAATCGAAGAAGAAAAACGACGATTACAGAAATATTTGAGTGAAATCGATCGAGAGAAAAAAAGCGAACAGAAAAAAATCGAAGAATTAGAATTACATGCTGATAATGCTCAACGTTTAATTCGAAAGCTGAACGATGAAAAAGAAGTTCGTTTGTTGAGAATTATTCGTTTGTTTGTTTTTTTTGATCGAGTTTTTTCGTAGAATTTACTTGTCGATGAACATTTAATGCGTATTGAAGTCAAACGTCTTCGAGGTTTATTAAATTCTAAAGCAGATAATGTCATGAGTCTCGAAACACGTCGTTTACAACTTCAAACGGTAAATTATTTCTTTTAATAAATAGGAAAAAAAACATTTTTAAGAGTTCAATTTAGGCGATAAAAGAACGTCGAAATGAAATTTCAATTCATCAGTCAACACTTCGACAACAATTACGTGACGAAGAAGGCAAAACAGGCGAAATATCTGCACAATTACACGATCGAATAACAAAAGTCGAAAAATTGAAGAAAAGGTTTTTTCGATATTCTCGTTTTTTTTTTGTTTAAATTTGTTTGTTGTCTGTAGATATGAAATTGTTAATATATCGATGGCACCGCCTGAAGGCGCCACCGAAGAAGAAAGTTCACAAACATACTACGTTATTAAAGCTGCACAAGAAAAAGAAGAACTACAACGTGAAGGTGATGAATTAGATGCGAAGAATCGCAAAGCAGAACAGGAATTATTGGCCTTACAGAATACACTTCGCATAATCAACAGTGGAAATCATCAAACAAAACAATCGTTTAAGAAACTAGCTGATTCGAGTAAATTTTTTTGTCCATGAGATCGAACGAATCGACATTTTTCTTTTTCAGGTGATGAAATGACACGATTAGAGGAATTAGAAGAACAATCACGACATTTAATGGATAAAGTTCGAACGAAACGACGAAAAGTTGACGAAATTAAAAATGATTTGAAAGTACGAACATCGGATATTTAAAAACAAGAAATTCTATTTGATACTTTTGGTTTGTAGCGTACTGAACGGGCTTTTGAAGAATTATATAATGATCAAATAGCAACCAAAGAAACACATCGGGATAAATCTCAACAAACGAAAAAACTAGAAAACGAAGTCAAAGATATGGATGGTAAATTGGCTCGTGCTGATAAAAGTGTAGGCAAACGAAAAGGAAAAACGTTTTCGATGTTTTTCTGTGTTTCGATTGATAGATTTCAACGAACAAAAAAGCTGCTCGATCAGCTCGAAATCAAACTCAACCATTAATCGAAGAACATGATTTCGAACTTCGACTTTTACGAGAATTTAATAAAAAACTCGATCTATTAATCGATCAAACTGTTGCAAACGATCCCGATGCTAAACATTGCTATACAATGCTCAAACAACAAGTAAACGAAAACAACACAAGTTTCATTCGTTCGAAATTCGATTTCATTTTAGACGCATATGGACGATCTATCGAGTGTTGGAAGCGCACCATCGAGTGTCCGCTCGAGTTCGACACGTAGTTCAGTTTCTCAATCGTCACGTTCATCATCACGACAATCAGTTCCAGTTGCTTCAGTTCAACTTGGATTAGACGGATCAAGACCAGCTAGTGGAACAACTAGTCAACGACAACAACGAGCTTCATCACGTGGCTCAACAGCCAGTTCATCATCAACATCATCAGCCAGACGTGCAGTCCGATAAATCACACCACATGACATTTTTTTCTTTTCTCTATTTTTTATACGTATATACATCAATAGTTTTTTTTTCTTCTGCTTTTTCAATACAAAAGGTGATCGAACTTTTCTTTGCGATTTTTATTTGCTCGATAAATAACAGAGGAATAAAATATCGATTAATCTTCTCGTTTTGACTCACCTTCAATAAAATCTCTTGTAACAGCGAGATTTTTCTCGATATAAAAGACGATGAAAGAAAAAAAGCGAACCCCGTATTTAGTTATTCATTCATTCATTCGTTTTTCTTTCTTGTAATGGCACACAAAGCACTTCAAGTTACTGTCGTCGAGGGCCGAAATCTCAAAGATAAAGATGCATTCGGTCAAAATGATTCGTACATCGAATTATATCTCGATAAGGACTACAAACAACGAACATCAACAGTCAAAGATACGAATTCACCTGCATGGAATGAAACATTTAACTTGTAAGAAAAAAGAAGAAAAAAAGATTTTCTATTTTTAAATCATATCTCGATTTGATCTTATGTAAATAGTAATTTGCAAAAAGGTGATGATACTTTACATATTAAAGTTTACGATGACGATGTTGTCGGCAAAGATTCGATCGGTTCAGCTAAAGTTTCATTAAAAAAAATTCAACAAGCCGGCGGACAATTAGACGAATGGGTTAAATTACCCGCCCACCTTGGTCTTGGTTCGAATGGCGAAGTACATCTCATTCTACGTCTTAGTTAAAACAAAGAAAAAAACGAACATCATACACTTTTCTTTTTACACATGCGTTTTATCTTTCGTTTGTTCTCTTTCAAGTAAAAAGATCGCTCCTACATTTTGACCATATCGTTTGAGATTAAAGGTACGCCGTATAAAATAAAATAAGGGTAAATAATTCTAAGCAAGAGAAATCAACAGAAAAGAAAGAAAAAAAACAAAAGGGCCCGACCACAACTCACACATTACCTCGATTTTTGCAACATCATCGTGCACATACATATAAAAAAGTATATTTTATCATAAAGCTAAAAGTAGTATCTTACATCTCGCACACAATGTTGTCGAAATTAGTTACAAGACAAACTTTGACCAATGGTTTACATTTAACAAAACGTGCTGCATCAGCTGCAGCTGCACAACAAAAAGTTGTACCAAATCGAAATCCTGATGTAACTAGTCGAAAAGTAATTTTATTCGAATCTTGTCTTCAAATTGAGCTATGATTATATGTGATTATAGTTATTCATTAATAATGAATTTGTTGATTCAGTTAGTGGAAGTACGTTCGAAGTTCTTAATCCAACAACGGGCGATGTATTAACAGAAGTTGCTGATGCTTCAGAAGTAATATTTCGAATGAATCAAAGAAAACCAAGATTCATTTTTGTTGTTTTCAATAGAAAGACATTGATTTAGCAGTTAAAGCAGCTAAAAATGCTTTTCGACTTGGTTCGGAATGGCGTCGTATGGTTCGTACAAAACTCAATGTCTCTTCTGTCTTTTTCGATCGAATAGTTTTATTTTAGGATCCTTCTGCTCGTGGTGCACTTCTCTACAAACTTGCTGATCTTATTGAACGTGATCGAGCCTATCTAGCTGCTTTAGAAACATTGAACAACGGTAAACCATTCAAAGATTCATATGAAGTTGATATACCTCATTGTGTTGCTGTACTTCGGTAAAATATTCTTTCAAATGAATTTTTCGAATAAAACCATCGATCTGTTGACAGATACTATGCCGGTTGGCCAGATAAATTGAATGGTAAAGTTTTACCAGTCGGTGGCGATTTCTTTTCATACACACGACGTGAACCAGTTGGTGTTGTTGGACAAATTATTCCAGTAAGAATCGACAACGAAGAGATTTATATTTAGAAATAATTTAGTGGAATTTTCCAATGATTTTACTTTGCTGGAAAATTGGTCCTGCTATTGCAGCTGGTTGTACAACAATTATTAAACTCGATGAACATACACCGTTGACAGGCCTTTATACAGCTAAATTAATTCAAGAAGCTGGTTTTCCACCGGTAGATTCTTTAATCGAAATGTTAAAGAATTATCCTATGGCTTGTTTTGTCTAGGGTGTAATCAATATTGTTTCTGGCGATGGTCCACATTGTGGTGCAGCTCTTGTCAAACATCCCGATGTCGAAAAAGTTGCATTTACTGGCTCGACTCAAGTCGGTAAAATCATTGGCGTTGAAGCTGCTAAACAAGTTAAACGAGTCACTCTTGAACTCGGTGGTAAATCGCCAAATATTGTTTTTGCTGATGCTGATCGTAAGTTTCAATGCGAGAAAAACAAACGCACATACTATGTGTTCGGATGTTTTAGTTGACACAGCAGTGGAACAATCGCATTTTGCCTTGTTTTTCAACCAAGGACAATGCTGTTGTGGTAAATAAGCAGATCTTTCGGTGGAAAGTTTTGAATTTAGATTTGTTTTAATTTCAGCTGGTTCACGTACTTATGTTGACGAGAAGATTTATGATGAATTCGTTCAACGAAGTGTTGAACGTGCTAAAAAACGAGTCGTCGGCGATCCATTTGATGAAAATACTGAACAAGGACCTCAAGTAAAAAAATTTCTATTTTTTATTCTTCGTTTTTTATGCTTTGAATAGGTCAGTCACGAACAAATGGACAAAATCTTAGATTTAATCGAATCCGGAAAACGTAATGGTGCTAAATTAGAAACTGGTGGTGTTCGTCTTGGTGAAAAAGGTTTCTTTGTTCAACCGACTGTTTTCAGTAATGTTCAAGATAATCATAAGATTGCACGAGAAGAAGTAAGATCTTTTCGAAAACTTTCTAATTGAAATTGTGTTTTTTTTGCAATTTGAAGATTTTTGGACCCGTCATGCAAATTCTTAAATTTAAAACAATTGACGAAGTTATTCAACGTGCCAATGACAGTGATTACGGTCTAGCTGCTGGTATTTTCACTAAAGATTTAGATAAAGCTATTGTTGTTAGCAATGGTCTTCGAGCTGGTTCAGTTTGGGTAAATACATATGATAATTTCGATCCGGTTACACCATTCGGTGGATTTAAACAAAGTGGTCTCGGACGAGAAAAGAGCGAATACTCGATCGATTCATATTCAGAAACGAAATGCGTATGTTTCGATTCGTTTTCTGTTTTTATTCAATTGAAAATTTTTCTCTTCTAGGTTACCATCAAAATTTCGCAACGAAATTCATAAATATCAAGACTACAAATTCAAAACGAAAACTTTGATTATACGCGAATATAAATAAATATCTTCTGATTGCTTTTTGTTTTGATTTGAATAACAAAATGAAATCTTTCGAAATTTATTTGAATTAAAAATAGCTAGACTCGTTAAAGTATTTCATTTAATTATCGAAACATATTGAGCGCTCTATTTCTCTTGCACGTTTATAAAAATAATCAAAGATCTAACTTTTTGACTTTTTTAAAATGTGTATCACAAGAAACGATTTAGCTAATCATGTAGAAATCTTTATTAACGCATTTTCAACAAATTCATTCATTGACGAACTACGCCAACGCATTTATCAACGTTATAATCTACGAAACTCGTATTATCATCGAACATTTCGATTGATACACGACGATCTATCATCGATTAAAACGCATCAAAAACATTTACAATTCATTGAGCAACAATCATTTCGTTCGATTCAATTTTTTCGAAATATATTTAATATTCAAACTTTCACTGATATTAATACATATCATCAATATTATCAACAATCAATTGATTGTTTCAATGATTTGAAAGATCTTGTTCAACAATATGAAAACGACATTGACGAATATAAAACTAAAATTATCGAACAAACTCAACAAATTCATTTCTATTCGAATAATCTCTGTCAAATTGAATCTGAACAAAAAACTCTTCGAACTAACATCAAACATATCAACGAACAGATTCTCTTCGAAAACAAATTGTACAATGAACTAAAACTAATCCATGGAAATCCATCGAATATTTTCAATGAATTCGATGTCGAATATGTTCATTTGTGTAATGAAATCTCGCAAATCAAACTCGATCTTGAACAAATTTCGAATGACTTATATCAAATTCATAATAAGAGCAATACGACCAAGGTCACCGACATTCAATCTCTCATTCTTCCAGTAAAATCCCAAACCAACAATCATCATCATCATCAAGCAGCGTTAATTATGAACAAAACTAGTGAGAATATGACTCAATCACAGTTACCAATCGAAATCGTTCATCAAACGGAATTTATTCAATTACAATCATCGAAAAGTAAGAAGAAATCTTTTTTTTTCTTCGACCTTTAATCCGTTCGAATACATGCGTATGTATTAGTACATAATTGTCTCTTCTTTCTCTCTCTCTCCCACCTAATCGTTCGTTCATCTCTTATTCGTTGTGTACCGAATACGAAACCTTGTCGTCTTCGTTGCTTCTGCGTGCATTATTGAGAAGGTTTCGTGTTAATCATTGATGCTTATCCAACGATTTTAAACGACTTCATTTTGATCTGTTAATTATCTTAATTCAGCTGATTTTCTCATGTCGAAAACGCGTCTAACACCAACATTAACTACATCTCGTTCGTATTCTCTGGCCGTTTCGACAACAACTAATAACAGTGAACGTAAGTGTCGATAGAGGACGAGATAAATCGATCGATTCGATTATAGTAATACGAACGGCATGATTCGTTCTTCTTTTTTAAATTTTCGAAAGAGTGAAGTCTTTTTTTTTGTTGTTATTAAAACTACACTATGCCGACTACGGCGAAATTGCATCGTTCAGGTAGATTTTCGAGAATGTATTTCATTCGAATACATTTTATTTAGAATCATTGGGACCGAATATACAATCTCGGCTCGAAGCACTCGAGGTTGCAATGGGCGTCCGACTAAATCTCGCTAAAAGTCAAGGACGTCAATCGCTCGTCAACAGTAAAAACCGACCGAAAATCAACTTCAATTTTCTATTATTATCGTTCGTTTCTCTAGATCCAAGTCCATCGCCAATGCAACTATCGCCAACAACATCGTCTTCGAAAAAAACCTTAATTTCCACTCGACTCAGTCAAGGTATTCAACGTTCCGCCTCATCCTGCGATGTCGACAATCGTTCCGGCCCAAGCAAACGTCTCAAACCGTCGATACCCAACGAAAATCTCTCTCCATCATCATCATCAACAGCTGCTGCAATCGCAACAATCAAAAAATATCCACCGTCGGCTCGTCGACCCTTACTAATCAACACAACTGCCAATCAAACACCTTATCGAAAATCACCACCGATGATTAAACAACGTACATCACCGATGGAAACCTCCTCACCACGATTGTCACGCGCGTCAACAGCCAGTACAACTAGTTCGAGCTATCGAACGCCAGTCGGCGGCATTTCGCCCGTACCGACAGCTTCACCGTCTCGACCGCCGACAGCGAATACACGCAAACGAAGCATGTCCGTCTTTGGCGAACAGTTTTCTTCGGAAATTTTAAAATTAAATTTACTCTGGATCGATTTGAAAGAACTCGATGATGATAGTCGATCGGAAGTTATTCTTCAATTTGGTTCAATCGAACATTTTCTTTGTGAACAAAATCTTTTCTTTCATAAACAACAACAACAATCGAAATTAGCAGCCAAACATAAGACGATGATTAATCGATCACATTTACATTTATCTTTGTCGAAGAAGGATCGATTAGAACTTCTCTAATATAAACATTATTTCTTCTTCTTGTTCTTTTAGCCGGTGATCTGGATTCGTCTTATAACATAGAAAATAATCGTTGTTTGTGTGTTCAGAGAGAAAACACGGAATTTTTAGTTACATTTATGTTTACCAAGGTTTAATAATCGAAATTCAATTTCTGTTCTTTCTTTTTCTTTTTCTTTGTCAATAAAGACGTTACTAATTTGCAAATAATTATTAATTAAAATTCGATCAGATTATTGAATTATTTAATCGAATAAATCTCGAAATTCGATTAGATCAATGCATTGAGAGAGAAAATCATTCGCAATATTCCTTTGACAATGATATGAATCGATTGTTTTTCACACTATGTGCTCAACGGATTAATCAGCATCAGAGATCGCATTTTGTTTTCTATTAATCCGATCGGAAAATAGATTCCTGCTGTTCGAAAATTGAATTGTGTTCGACTTGTTTGATGAAAGACAAGTAAACAACAACAACAGTAACGCATCATCATCTAATGACTTGTTTTCGCTACTGATTGTCAGTTCATCTTCTCGTTTTTTTCTTCTTCTTCTTCTCCTTCGCATATGTTAATTGTTCAACTCGAAATGCGATCTCATTTCCTTAATACGCCGGAAAGTATAATGATGAGAAGAAAAACATACGAACGAGCGAAAGAGAAAAACGATGTGCTGGCCGTTCATACGTTGTTGTTGTCTTTTAAATATTTATCTTCTCTCGAACAGATGTGTGTGTGTTTGAATTTTGACAAGAAAAAGAGAATCATCTGTGTGCTTTTCATAGTGATGGTCATCACGTTCTCATTTATCTGCTCTTCTCTCTCTCTCTCTCTCTCTCTCTCTCTCCTTTTCCTCTCTCGCTTCTTATTAATTTGTCAGAACGAAAGAATCTGAATGGTACAATTGAAGAAGCAAAATTGATGCTCATACTCATTTTTCAATTCTCATTCTAGATTTCATTATCATGACTGGTTTAGCTCGTCGTTTATTAGGCAAAAGTAAGTGCTCGACTTTTTCTGCACAAAAAACGAAACAAAGAAATGGGCGAGATTGAGTTTTAATTATCCTATTTTAACAGCATTGAAACATGCGAAGTTAATTGCAGAACATTTATCTCGCGAGATTTTCACTGGCTGATGTTTGTTTTTGGTCTCTTTTTGATTAAAATTAATCTTAAACATGCGTTTTTGTTCGATATGTACGCATACGTGCATTCGTCATCGATGTAACATCGAAAAAGACAAAAATGAGACCTTCAGTTGACATACATATACACATACACTTTCTTTGCCTCATTCATTTATCCTAGTTGACTGACGTAACTATTCTTTTCTTTCTCTCACACACACACGCCTATCCACTTTCTGTACATCAGATGTATTTCTTCGTAAAAGATTAACAAATAAACTACTAGGTCGTTTTTTTTTTGATGAAAATGAACCATCGACGGTCAGATGGTTAATATGCGAGTGATCTCGTTCTTGTTCAGTTGTTGTTTTGTGTATATAAATAGTCGGAGATTTCTCTGAAGTTCGGCTAATTACCAAGAAAAGAATATGCCATGATAGAAAGAAGAAAAAAAAAGTATTCAGACAGATGCATTGTATTTCTTTGGGCTATTTATTATCAAAAGTAAAATTTCATTCTTTCAAGTGCTAAAAAAAGACGAGAATCAACCAGACAGACAGAGTGAATGAGAATGTATTTCTCTTTTCTCCTATTACTCCTGCTGTTCATCATCATCGTCATCATCATCATCACTATTTGATTGACCTCGAAAGAATGAAAACGCATATATGCGTGCATATCGTATGATTATTCATTAATACAGTTTTCATGAATGCAGTCAGGCATCTGATTGAATGAAAGACTGAGTGTGTGTGTGTGTGCGGCCAAATTCTTGTCTTCAAATGTTTAATTTTAAACAAATATCAATACCAAGAAAACAATTTTTTGCCTACTTGAAAGGTATGAATAAATAAACTAGCGTACTTGAAATAACAGTGAATCTCTAGAGATTTATTGTACCTCGAAAGGAAGCATATGTCTTCGTAAATTAATAGCAACGAGACATTCTTGCCTGACAATCATTAAGAGGGAAAGCGAGAGAGAGAAGGGAATGAAATACGTGTGTGTCTAGCCGAATCTTTTCTATATAAACTTGGTGAGGAAGTCATTTGTACCATTACGACATCGATTCTCGTCTGAGCTAGTAATTATCTATCTAAGAAGATTAGCTTATTTCCAGTTTTTTTTCTTTTCGTTGAACTCAATTGAACAACGGTATAACAGTTACTCGTTCTTCTCTTTGCTTTTTTCAATGGATGAATGTTCAAGGTAACGTGTGCACTGGTGTACAACACATACGCATAACTACATATAATATACCTCTACATATATATTTGATGCGGTATTCATTTGTGTCCCTGCACAGTCACTTATCGTTCGTATATACCACCGATATAATTGTGAAGAAAAACGGCAAGAAACGAAGAGAAATTGTGGTTGACGCGTGACGGTAAACCCGTCGAACATTTTCTTCTTCTTCTTTTGCTTCTTCTCTCATTACTACAGCATCGATCTTCCTATAACCATCAGAACTATCATCATGTTAATCAGACGTTTATTTGAACGAGCTCGTACTCGTTCTTCCAGTGATGCATATAAACGTGAGAATCATTATTTATTAAAGACATATTCTCTTTATTGTTAAAAGATAAATAATTCATCATATTATCCCCTGTTTTTTTTCTTCTTCTTCCAGAAGCCTGCTTATGTACAACAGCTAAGCGAGATTCTTTCTATGAAGACTCAACTGTTGCAATAACAAGAACTAATGACAGACAATCAACGACTGATCAGTATGGTTTTGTTCAATCAGGTAAACGATATTCGAGAAACTATTCTGATTAAGATCTAAGAGGAAAAAGAAAACACCTAAGGAGAAAACGAGTTTGTCATATGCAGATGTATGTCCTTCAAACAAAGGATATTCTAATATTTCGATAACAGTTAATCTTCTTGTCATTGATCGTCAATCGTATTCTGTAATTAAGTCAATATGTTGAATTATCGGAATTGACAATTGGTATTTATTTTTAGATAAACCAAGACGATTATTGATGCGTCAAGCAAGTCTCGATGAGTCCGATGGCGATGATGATACGACGAATAATATTACAGAACGATTACGTCATGCAAATGTTCATTCACCTGCAAATATTCCCATGCTAGTCGTTGTTTCGTTTAATCCCGATGTTAAAGGTTTACAAAAGCAACAAATCGAAATTCAACGTGGTTTTCCTGTCAATGCACAATATATTCTCAATGAATGGTTGTTTATAAAAACAGCTGATAATGAAGAAGGTTTCGTTCCGTATCTATGTTGTCGTCCGATGTTTCGTCGTCAATCGACACGACACATCGACAATTCCTATAAACTTCATGATTTCGAATCGAATCGAATATCATCTCAACGTAAATCATCGTCGACATTCAACAAGCCAATTCTCACACCGCCAACAAATAAAAAACTTTCGTTATCAACAAATTTCGCTTCGCCATTTAAAAAACGTCAAGATGTAACTTCGTCATCGTGTGGCGGCGATTCAGGTGTGTCCGATTGTGAATCATCATCGAACAATCATCAAAGTTTCGACATGTCGAATAACAGACGTTCGGCACATTTATCACAAATACGTTCACTTCGTTCATCATCAGCAACAGTCAAAAAAACAGGTCTCATCGTTCAAGATCTGCCATTGAAGAACAAAATAATGAAAACCAACCAAATGAAATCACAATTATTAATTTCAAGCAATAGCGCATTCACACAAATTGTCAAAAAGAATCAACAGTCTCAAGGGTAACGCTGTCATTCATTTCTATTTTTTAAATTAACCTCGTTTCTATTTAGAATTCAACGTAAATCATTTCATCACGAACCGAATATGTCGGCATTCAAAAGCAGCAATCATCGTTTATATGAAAGTTACGATGAAACATCGAAATATCTCGCCAGTGACAATACGAATCTCATTTCATCGCCGTACATTCGTCGAACACCTTATGCTCGTCGTTCATTGCCTCAACATATTTCTAAACCGTTACATTCAAAATCTTCGTCATCTCCTGATCCGTTTAAAATTGTCAAAGAACAACAATTACGAAATATTGTTCTTGCTGAACCTTCCTTACCGCCAGCGATTATTCCAAAGAAATCATCGTTAGAACGACATTTTTCCGATCTAAGTCTCAATCAAATCGAAAACGATTCACTTTCACCTGTTCAAAATCGTCCTTGTTTATCTTGTTCATCTTCAACGCCATTGTCAAGTTCATCATCCGATGGTCATACAACACCGTTTATTCATATTCAAATGAATAACTATCGAACTGGACGTATACCTGTTGTCTATGCATCGTCGAATCTCAATCAAATAAACAGTACTAACACACCTCCTCAGACAACGAAATCGAATAGTTTTATTCATAATGTTTCGATTACTGTTTAATTATTTGTTAATCAGTATTTTTTTTCTTTTCTTTCCTGTTTATTTCATATTAAAAAAAAAGCGAACGAATTGAATGATTAAATTTGACTCTCGACTATAGCCTTCGGTACTTGACAATCAATAAACTCTTGTTTAAAAGTCAATTATTCTTCTCATCTTATTGATGATCGAGGTATCATATAACTTATATAATGATCAACTTCAACGTAATGTTGATATTTGTATGTAGAGACATATCAATCGAATGGTTCTCTCTCTCTCTTGTTAGAATAATTATATGGTCATCGGATCGTTTAGTGATGAAAAACAGCGAACGAGACGAGAGAGAAAATTGCTGTTTGTTCTTCTTCTTCACTCTTTTTATGTGTCAGTTAGGAGAAAGGTCGTCGATCTAATGATGAATTATCTTTAGGTATGAAGAGAATTGATTTGAGTAACTAATCTTCTAGTTGTTATTCTTTCGATTACAAATGCATTTAGCGTGCATGATTAAATCGTATGTTTCGAAAGCTGTGGAAATAAGATTTACTATAGATACTTTCAAGGTTATTTATTCTATTCTTATCGCAATTATCGAATAATATCGTTTGATCAAAATAGTTTTTTCTCTTTCTCTCTCTCTCGTTTCTTTTTCATATATACGTGCTTTTTGATAGTGAACACTTTAGTTCAAAATTGATAACAAACGTCGTTGATTTACATAAATCTTTCATGATGATCGAAAAGATAAAGACAAAATTTAATTTATTGACAACGTAAGTTTTATATAAACATATTTGTCAAATGTCTTTTTGTCTTTGATTTTAGTTTGTGATTACGATAATGAATGTTCTACATTATTCGTTCAGTTTAAGTGCATGTCCGAAATGTCATTTACTTGTTTGTAAACATACAAGTCTCGCAGATTTAGATTTCAATCCTGAACAACAAATAACACCGACAAATTCAATTGAAACCAATCTTAAAAATGTTACTGTTACTGATGGAATGAATTTATATTTGTTTCCATCGACAATGATTGATAATCGATACAGTTGGACGACATTTGGCACAGAATTAAATGAAAGTACAAGTACAATACGTCATTCATCATCGTCGAACGATAATACAATCTGTGAAAATATTCCATTTGCTAATGAAAATCTTCGACAATCAATTGTTTTAGTCACACCAACGAATTTTTCACAAGATAGTCCTCCAACAAAAACTCTCTCATTTCATTCGATTCAACAGTCGACTCATCGATCGAAAAAATCTTCAGTATTCATTATTTTTCTTCTGATTTTCACATTTCTTCTTACGAATACGATCGATCTCGTTCTAATCTATCTCTATGCGTACACAAATTCAGTCTATCTAATTAGTTATTTAAGTACGATTATTATTTGTGATATGATCATATGGATCGATGATTTAATTCAATCAAAAAAATCAATTCCATCTGTTTTACTTTTAATTCCATTTTATCGACGATTTTATTTATTATACAAATTATTAGAATGTATAGTTAGTGTCTTTGAACAAAATCGAAATCAACAAATATTCCCGTCAGTATACAAAACAAAGAAACAGAAATTATTTCAACAATTAACAGTATTCTATTTGGTTCATACAAGTATTTTCTCGTTTGTTAATCTTTACTTTTGGTCGAATCGATTTCGATTATCAACAAAATTAACGTTAAATATGGATCATTTTCTTCCTCAGTGGGTCGATAAACTCGACAGTACACTTAACACTCATTCGATATTACCGTACGTATTCAATATAGAATCAAATCCAATTCCTTTAGCATCGACATTTGTTCTAATGAGTATTTCATATTATCTTATGATCAATTATTGCCTTTTATCAACATATTTATTTGTGAAACGAAATTTATTCGTGATTGTTCTGTCGAAAGTTAATTTAATAATTCCACGTCTTTATGCATTCGTATTTCTGTTTCATTTAAATGCCCATTGGTTATCAATCACATTTCTACTTATACATTCGATTTTAATATTAACACTGACGTTTAATCGAAAGAATTTCAAAGACAAGAAATTATTCTTACGATTAATCTTTTCGTTTGTAACTCATCAATCAATTGATGATGTGTCAATTAATGCAATCATATCCATAGAAAATATTTCAATATTTTTACATCAACTTTATCTGGGAGTGTTTTCGGTTTTTCATTATCAAACAACATTACGTATAATCATTTTTATATCGATATTGATTTCATTACAAATTATTGGATTTGTTTGTCACGTTCTATCGAAACATTTCCTCGGTCGAAAAAAAACCATTGAGAAATTATGAATCAATACGAGAAGTTTATCTTAGATATATAAAGTGTATAAATAAAATTTAAGTCTTGTAATTACAAAATCATTCAAATGTCTTTAAGTATTTGTGTATAGATAAAAGAACAGTCCAATGTGTCTTTCTTTGTAGTAGAAGTTTCAGTAGCGGATTTGCTAAAACTAATCGGCATTGCATTATGATCGCAATCTTGAGTATTAACCACATGATGTAGTTCTGTAATCGAGTAACGGTATTGTTCAATATCTTTATTCAATTTTCATCTAACCAAATCAAATAAAAACATCTTGCATGAAAATAATTCGAGATATTAGCGACAACAAACGAATGGTGAAACTAGCGCATATTATCGTTCGTTCGTCAACCATTGGCATCCATATTTTGTCGTATGTATTCTTTTTCTTTTGTCAAAAAAAACGATGTGCAGATAATATTATTCATTCGTTTAAAATAAAAGTTTGATTTTCGAAATGGAATGTTTGTATTATTCTCTGAATGATGTCAATTCTCTCTTACGATGTTCGATTTGCGAAGGATATTTCGTTGAACCTTATACAATCAAAGAATGTATGGATACATTTTGTCGAACATGTATTCTTCAATATTTTGAAAAACACACACATGCCGATTTGAAATGTCCAAAATGTCAAATCAATCTTCAACCATTTTCTGATATATCGAAATGTTTGATACCTGATCGACAATTCGAAGATATTATTCATTCATTAATACCATCGCTTGAAATCAATGAAATTCAGAAGGAGAAATTATTTTATGAACAAAACAATTTACCTTTACCTAAAGATCTTCGACTTAAACTGCATGTTATCGATTCCAATCAAAAAACAACTTTAACGTCAACGAAAAAATCTCTCGTTCCCATAGCACTTCAAATTGAATTATGTAAAAAATTCGTTGATTCATCATTGACAATCAAACAATATCCTCGGAAATATCTGTGCGTTAATTCTCAATTAGAAATTCAACATATTCGAAAATATATCGAAACAATCTGCCAAATTTCTCAAGAAAATCAAATCTACTTATTTTTCTATGAATCTTGTTTGGACGAATCAACACCCTTATTATTAATTAAGAAATTACTTTTTCCAGCTACTGATCGAATTAAACTTTTCTTTTCCATAGTATCAAAACAATAATTCTTGTTTGTTTTTCTTCGAATCTAATCAATAAATACTTGTGTATATGGAATACCAGCTATTATTGCATGACTATCATTGATTGTCTTTATTCTATTTCATAAGAAGATCAGAGTATTCAGTAGAAAAGAAAATCTTAACCGTTGATTGACCTTAATTTAGTAAAGTGTTTACAGTATTGAGCAGAAAATATTTTCAAGAACAAATTAAATCTTAGTTTAATTGAAAAAAAAAGTAGATTACATTTTATGATGGCAACCTCGAGAATGATATATTGAGATTTTCTCTAGTTAATCAGTGTTTTTTCCGAGTAAATTTTGTTTTGTCTGTCTAAAAATGCATTTACATATCGTGATAAAAAGTCATGAGAGGTTGAGATATCATTAATTGTTGATCGTGCTCTGCATATTTATCCATCTGTTTATGATAAAACAAAAAAGATCAATATTAAAATTGACAAAGATAACAAGAGCATGTGTCAGAAAAATCGATCGATGTGTATGTTGCGTTCACTATGGCCAATGACAGATAGTAAACGACAGAAGACACCTGTGAAATAAGGAAGTCTGACAACGTGTATTCTTGATTTATTCATTGGCAGACAGAATCGTGTTTTTTCTTTCTTCTTTTTCTTTTTTTTTACTTCTCCGTCATACGGTATATATATATAGTGAATGTGTATGTATTAAAATAAAACAGAGGATAGAAAAGAGAAAGAGCAAAAAAAAAAGTACGAGAAATATAGTAAAATGAAGCATGTTGACGATACATTACGAATAAAATCTAAATAAGTTTTTTCTTTCTCGACCGATCAACGTATTCACGATTTGTCGTCGTATTTTTTTCGTATCATTATACAACGAAAAAAAAAGCTAAAGGTAGTGTAATTCTGTTCGATACATCAATCTAACTAATGAGTGAAACGAAAAGAAACATTGACGGTAGGTTAACAACGCATGCAAGCTTCGATAAAATAAAAACTAACTACTCCGTGTGTGCGTGTGTTTTTATTTGCATTTTCGAAGAGCTTATTTATTCTATTCGGTAAGTTTGATTTGATTGTAATTCGATAATTAGGGAGGAGGTGAAGAAAAAGCGAATGGTAAGTGTTTTTTTTTCTCTAATCTATAAAAAGGAATTCGGCTTGGAGGTCTCGTCGCTCTTTCTTGTTTTACGAATATCACGAAAAATATGATTTTCAAGAAAAAAATTGTTATTCAATCTCGACGAAGAAAAACAACCGTGACGAATAATTTGCATCTTGGTTGGATTCTCTGATGACAGTAAATAGAAAGAAAATGTCATGATTACGCTTTCGTCATTGAAGTATTTGTCAGCATCAGAAAAGGTGAAAGCGAGAAGGAGAAACAGAGGCGAGAGGAAGAAAAATAGAATCAGTTTTTTTTTATTGTAAAACGTTAACAAAAAAAAAGGAAGATACTTCAGCTTGTGTGGACATTTTACAACGTACTTCGGTGTGATTTGAAATATAAGTTAATTCAAAATCTTGTTGAGTATTTAATGAAAACAAAAAGAGAGGAAGTAAGATCTTATCGGAGAAAAAAAGAGTTTGCTTTCTAACGAACAGAATGTGCTAATAATAAAATGTCCTTGTCATATATACTTTCTCTCTCTTTTTTTCTGTCGATTCTAGATATGATAAATTAAAATACTTGATAAAAAACCAATCTTCAACATGGCCGTACGACAATTGTCACAGGAGATGATTTTTATCTGTTTGAAATTTGGTATCACTTATAAATCGGTTCAAATCGATAAATCAAATCCGAATGTTCTCAATGAATTACAAAAACATGCCGTTGAAATGGTTTCATCGGCTATCGGCAGTCTCGAAGTACACAATCATCGTCATCATATTAAACTTTTTCTCATTTCACCCGATCATCAACCAGCAAGTTTAAAATTAGTAACACGTGCCAGTGACTTATCGCCAACATGTTTCATCGAAATCATTATTTGGCGTTCCGATCAAGAAACTGTCACACCTGCACGAGATCATATTCTTGTCGAACATAGTTACAAGAGGCCGACGTACTGTTCAGCTTGTGAATATTTTATGTGGGGCTTAATTAGACAAGGCAAACGTTGCAGAGTTTGTCGACGAGATTTTCATCATCAATGCGCCGAACATTTGCCAGCGACTTGTCCGGGACATGATGCTCGACGTAGTTCACTAATGCGTCGTGCTTCGTCGAATACAACATTGAGTTCCGTACCCGATCAAGTCTATGTCGATGGAGATTATTCAAATGTTGCGCAAACACCACCGAAACGAACGAAAATCGCCAAATTGCTCAATGTTTCAATTACAAAACGATCGTCAGCAAATTCAAAAACGTCAGGTAACGTCCCGAGTTCAGCATCATCAGTTATTTCAACCAAATCAAAAGCTGATATGAACAATAAACTCACTCCCGAATCGAACGCAATGCACGATTCAACAAATGCATCGACGCCAAATTCACGTCGACCCTATCGTAAAGATCAAGAGTCCAATTCTCAAGTCAATGTACGAACACCACCGCCGACAGCACAACCTCCGATGAACATGAAACCTGACCGACGTAAAGATATCAAACTAACCAATTGTCAAGAACGAGACGGCATTTGGACGGCAACAGGTCAATTCGGTCGCGAAAGTCGACATAGCAAACGAATCGATATCGCTTATGACAAGAAAAAATTCAAATTTATTCAAAAAGATGAACAAGGAAACAAACAAGCATTCGAAATACCAGCGACGGAAATCGAAACTGCTCGAAGTCAAGCAACAAATGACTCGCCGAATTCGACAATGATCGAATCGATGTCCGGCGTGCCGTCATCTCAAGTGGTTGTCTGTCAAAAACTTGCTTGTCTTCTACTCGATACGATCAACGAGGCTGCTCAATCGACTAAAGATCGTAAAGCTCGTTCGTCGTTTAAAATGGTTCGTGGCACAGAAAATGACACGAAGGACTTCTCGGATTTGTACGATATGAATGAGAAAGAAATTCTTGGCATGGGTCGATTCGGCATGGTCTTTGGTGGTACAATGCGACGAAATGGTGTTCGTGTTGCAATAAAAAAAATTCAAATGACTCAATGTTCGCAAAAAGATCGAGAAAATATCGAACAAGAAGCAGCTTATCTATTTCAATTGAATCATCCTGGTCAGTTGTTCGTCGCTTTTTTTTTGCTTGAGAAAAAGAGTTTTATCATTTTGGATTTGTAGGCATTCTGAAATTCGAAGGTATTTTTGATTTTGATCAACATATTCTTCTTGTTACCGAACGATTGGATACGGATATGTTGAATTTCATTCTTTCGAATACAAATCCAAAAGCTCGACTTAATGAAGATGTAACGAGATTTCTTGCTTTTCAATTAGTAGCAGCGATTCGTTATTTACATTTTAAAAACATCGCGTAACTAAATTTATCTCTCTTCGATGAACAAAATTCGATCTTTTTTTGTTTTAATAATTAGACATTGTGACTTAAAACCTGACAATGTTTTGGTCAATATCTTTCCCGATGATGTCGTTCATTTAAAAATCGGTATGCCGAAACTTGATTTTCATTCAGCAAAACATCAAATTTTTCTAGGTGATTTCGGTTATGCACGTACAATTCATGAACATTCATTACGTTATACTAAAGTTGGTACAACCGCGTATTTACCACCAGAAGTATCTCATGACCAATTGCGTCATTTGAAAGGTTATAACAAAACTGTCGAGTATGTCACGTAATCAATCAATTTCGAAAAAAGTTCTGTATTTGTCATTTGTAGTATGTGGGCTGTTGGAGTAATAATATTTGTTAGTTTGACAGGTTATTTTCCGTTTCATGAAGATATCGATATTCTACCACAATTAGAAAATATTCCGAAATTATTTCAAGACGAATTATTCAGTCATGTCACGGATGAAGTCAAAGATTTGCTACGTTTGCGTTTACTTGTACCGGATGCCGGCCATCGTATGCATTCGGCTGGTGTTATCTATCATGATTGGTTTCAAAAATCGCAAAAATTACTTGCAGCATGTCGACAATTAGAAGAATGTTTAGAAAAGAAATGGTTAACCTTATTTTTCGAAGATACAGATACCAATTCATCAGTTCCATTTGCAACAGCCGAAGAAAGTGACAGTAATTAATAAGCAGGAATATTCATTCATTAACGTTAAACATCTAGTCAAATATATGCGCTATAATCGAAAAGACGTTTTCTATCTTTACTTTAACAACAAACTTTTGAGCTTTTCCTTTTGTTTTCAATGTAGTGCCATCGATAAAACAATGCGAGGGGATTTCTCTTTTCTTTTTTTTGTATAGTTTTTTTTTAAAACGATATCTGTTAAATAAAAGTGACGTCTCAAACTATCGGCAAGAAAAAAAAACACGTCTGTCTGAAGAGGGCTCTAGAGTTCGATGTGTTGCTGACAAACTTGACTGGCTTTTTTTGTTAACCTATCAATTTTTTGTGTATATAGCAACAAACGATGATGAAAGTCAATTTCGTTGAATTCATTCGCAACAACATTTGCTGAAGATTCAAATGGAGACGCAAAATGAAGCGCCAAAAGATATGTACGTGAAATTGATCTCATCTGATGATCATGAATTTTACGTTAAACGTGATTTGGCTTTGACGTCTCAAACAATTAAGGCCATGTTAAGTGGACCTGGTGAGTTGTTTTCTTTTTGTAATTTCAAAATGAGTCAATGCTCTTCTTTTTTTTGCAATTAGGACAATATGCGGAAAATGAAACAAATGTTATTCATTTTCGAAGTATTAGTTCACAAGTAAGTTGTTCTTCTTTCTTTTGTAATCATTCACTGAAATGATATCGAATTGCTTATAGATTCTCGCACGTATTTGTTCATATTTTGCGTACAAATCTCGATACTCAAATTCAACAATTGAAATACCTGATTTTCCAGTCGCACCTGACCAAGCACTTGAATTACTCATGGCAGCGAACTTTCTCGACTGTTGACAAATATTCGATTTTCTTTCAATATAGAGTTTTACACATAATGCATAAATAGAATAATCAATGATTACATCACATTAATTCTCTTTATGAAAGTTGTATGATAAATAAACAAGAATTTCGAATATTGACATACTTGTATTTTAGACATATTTCGATTAGTTTCTTTTTCTGATTATGTAATATACTAATAAGAGAGGAGAAGGACAATTCTATACAGTCATTTTTTTTCCTATTCGAAACCGAATTTGTCATCGGAAATATCAATTCGATTATCATTAATCACAAACATTCATAAAAAAAAACTCACACGAGTTTTTTATTTGAAAACATGATAATTAATGAGACAGCTGCTTTCTTACGAAAATTATTGATCTGTACATCATTTAGACGACGTTCTTATCGATAGTGAAGATGCTAAGGACATTGCGGTAATAATCAAAAGGATATATCATCATTGATCTTTTCATGGTATGACAGAATCTAAGTCTCTATTGAAAGTTCTTAATCAATACAGAAAAAAAAGCGAACAAATGTTTGCCTTGCTTTCAAACGATAATATCTTCTTGTTGATAGAGATACTTTTTCAGTTCATTGGCATGTCGTATTTGTTCGGAAGATTTTCGATCGGTAACATAGAAATCTGATGGTAAACGTACCGATGTTGATGACATACTTGTTGTTAATGTATCTTTCGTAAATTGAGAATTTGGTTGATAGTATAATTGATGATGTGGCGGTGGAAACGGAAAATGATCGACATTTTCGTGAGTTCGAGTTGTTGAGAGATTTTCTTCGTCAAGAAATTGTTTTTTTCGTTGATGTGAACGAATACAAATGAATAGAACAGTTAGAATTAATAATAGAAAAAGAAATATAATGAATATACATATTAATTGAATAGGTAAAGTTAAAAAACTAAAATCGAATTTTTTTATAAACGGTAAATGAGCTTCGATATAGGATAAAAATGATTTGTTCATAGGAGTTGTTGTATAATTTGTAATTTGTTGTAATATACAACAATAACGACGAGAATCCGATCCACAACAAACACGAATTTGATTGCCTATCGACGGACATTCGAAACCATTATTCCAAATACCGAATTCATCTAAATATCCTGGACAATTACTTCGTTGATCACCAATATTCATTTGATCAATTAATCTAAGTATAAGAAAAGTATTTCAGTTTTTCATTGGAAAATCTCTATTTAATCATGTAATATGCGCACATATACACATTTGCCTGTTTGATCAATAGAAATACGTCTAGATTTTCTCTTCTCGATAATTTCTTCTGCGAGTAACATTTTTTTCCTCTTTCTTGTCAGTGTATCTTTGCAGTTAGTCGAGAAAATGATTTGCATATGTTGTTCTTATTGTCAATTTTTAGAGATTTGCACATATGATATATCCTATGGGATAGAAACATGCGTTATTAATGAGCCTCTTGTAACAACATGTTAAACATTACCGAATAGAAACAAAAAAAAAGGTCGATATCAATAACAATTGCTTCTTTTCTTTTTTTGGTGTCGTATAATAAACAATCGATTTTTTTCTAGTTAACATTTAAACGAGCTTTTTATGATAATCTTCACTTGTAAAACAAAAGACCTTGTGTTAAATAATATTATCAGTATGAACCATATGGATGGAACGCCAAAGGAACGCTTCTGGCTGATTATCAACAAATCTGTTTTCATTTGTAATTTGAATAGAACAAAAAAATAAAGGAGATCAACCTTGAAATTCATTCAAAATTCGTTGTTTTTAGTATTGGAAACAATAACTAGGATATATTTATAAAAACTCAACGTATAACAACGAAAAAAGAAAAAAACAGAACAGCAATAAAAACAAACAAGGAGAAATATTAGTAATGAGTATGCAAAGAATAATAATAATAATAATAATAATAATAATAATACGATATAAAACAGAAAGAATAAAAGAACACAAACACTGTTGATTTCTAACTCGGCGCAAACAAGAAAAAGAAAATCTCCAGTATAAAATGTCTGAAATTTAGTGTGCATAATGTTGTGTGTGTTTTTTTTCGAAAGAAAGATTAGAACAAAAATAAACCTACGTCACAAAGCACAATCACAGTACATAACAAACAGAAAGAAAAGAAAGAAAAAAGAAATGAACACCACATTTACTTTTGTTGAACTAAAAAAATGAAAAAAAAACGACAAAACAATATATAGATACTCTGACTTTGACTTTCTCGGTTTCATTTGTTTGTTTTGTATGTATAGTTTTTTGGTTTGATATCAATGGGTTTGTTGTCGGAAAGATTGATTATAATAAACGGAAGATATGTATACATTCTAAGTAAAACTTCGTTTGATCATACACGGCTCAACTAGGTTTTTTGATGAAATACTGAGAGATAGAAAATAGAAGAAGTATATAAATAAAGATACGACATTAACAAAATATATAAATAGGAAACTCTTTACTGGGAAAAGGAATGGATTAGAGTTAAATAGACTATATACAAGCACAAAAAGACCATACTTTACAAATATATGTATATATGTATATAAAGAGAGAAGATAGGTTTATAGTGTTGTTTAAAACTATATACAAAAAAAAACAAATTTCCTTGATTTTCAGATAGAGCGACAATGATCTGACTGTCGCAGCAGGAGTTGAATAGCAACAGATACATAAAAAGATAAAAACAACAAATTAACAAATGTACTAGCGACGAAAATAATAATAACAAACAAAGAGAGAGAGAGAGTGAGTGAGTGAGAGAGAAACAATAGACAACAATAACAAAACTGTTTAACAAACAACGGCTGATAAACGAAGAGAGAGAGAGAGAAAGAGATATACAGATAAATATTGTTTTTTTGTTCTTAACTTTCTGACAAAAATAATCTAATCAAAAAACAAAACCAAATCAAAGAACTACGCGAGTGTAGACTAGAAGTCAGGGCAATAGGAAACGGGAATAAATATTCGATTGAAAAGAAAGCTGAATGGCCGGGAGGGATCAAACTGATACTTCTTTTTTCAAAAGCCATTACTACCAATCGGTGGACTTTCAGCATGACCATTGATTAATGATGGTGACATGCATTCAGCAGCTAATATTTGACTACTATTTGGAGTCGTTGATGATGACGATGATGATATTGGCGAAGCGGATGATGGCGGTGGTGATGATGTTGCTGTTGCATTACCGTTGGTTGCACCGATGGTCGATGAACTCATAAGATATCGATAGACATAGATTCGATAATCTTTACTTGCTAAAACGACACTGCCATCATCCATAAGTGCGACATCAAAACATTGAGCATGTTTAACTTTGGATTCAAGTGCACTTATTAATTGACCGTCTACGGGGGGAGAAGAGAAAATTTGAATTTGCCTTTTTTGTTTTGTGTCTCTCGATTTACCTTGATTAAATATTGTTAAATTGAAGTTATTATGATTATCAGCTATTAAAACATCACCTTGACTATTTTGAACGACGCCAATCGGATAATTGGTGACGCCTTCGGCACCAATCGATCGAAGATATTGTCCTTCATAGGAAAATACTTTGATACAATGGGCACGATTATCCGATATGAATATTTCCTGTTTATCATTACAACAAACACCATTGGGAAATTCCAAATATTTCGAACATGTAAATTTATTAACGACATTTCCATTGCTATCAAATATGAAGACACGCATGACTTTACATTCGACAACGATTATATGACCCATATTATCGACACAAACGCCTATATACATATAAAAATAAAAGCAAAGATGTTTTTTTTTAAATTTTACCACGTGGATGTTGTAAAACATTGGCACCAAATTTTCGAATAAATTGTCCGTATTGATTATAGATTTGTATTTGATGTGTTGGACTCCGTTCAGTAACAACGATGTCGCCTGATTGACGAAAAACCGCAACACGATTCGGATATAACAATTGTCCGTCACGTTTTCCACATTCGCCAAATTGAAAACGAAAACGACCGTTCGAATCGAAGATTTGTATTCGATGATTGTTCGTATCGGCAACGATGATATCACCTTGAGCATTGACAGCTACGCCCGATGGTTCAGTAAATTGTCCTTCTAAAACGCCGAATTCACCGAATTTCTGATGATAGATCATTTTCTGTCGTTTTAACGACGAATTATTCGATCTCGATGGCAACAAAAGATTCGATGTCAATCCCGAATAACTATCTCCGAGATCGACCATCGAATCATGTCCATTTAAATTTCCATTACTCGATGTCAATGAACTCGATAGTTGCTGTTGAGATGTCGATGTTAATTGTGCTGCATTGGACCATAATTCATACGAATGAATATCCATTGAATTCGATTGAAGAGAGAAACTGATCGGTGTCGGTGTTGATGTTGATAAACTCGAGTATTTATTCATCGATGTTTGAGGTAAACTACACGAGAGAATATCGATGCCGTTTAATAGATGATTTGAATTCGTTGGTTGTTGTGATTGAAGTGATTTTGTTGGACTTAGTGATGACAGATTGTGATGATTGTTTAATGATGGTGGACCGATAACTTTATTGAAATTATCATTGATTAACTAAGAAAAAAAAACAACAACAAAAATTTGAATAAAATTAATTGCGTATATTTATGTACTTTTTGTGGTCGCGGTTTGTAAAGGTTATTCTAGAAGAAAATGAATTGAGAAATTTCTTTTTCAATTAAAAATTTTGTTTACTTACCACTGAAGCTGTTTCAGGTGCTGATCGAACATAACCAAATGTATTTCGAACGCCTGTTTGCATAGCCTTGAAAAACAATCGATTAGAAAATCGAGCTGGATTTATGCGTGTTTAATTTACTTGAAAATTTGAAACAAATTCTAATTCAAATGATGTTTGTCCATTTGTTTCCGGAAGAATTTGATTAAGATTATTGAATTTATTTTCTAATTGTTTTTTATAGAGAAGAATTTCTGTTGTCGATGAATTTTTGAATAAACGATCAGAGAATTCTAATGGCTAACAAACAAACAAAAAACGAATATTATCATTTAATATCGATTAAAACAATTTACTAAATTAGCATGTTCAATAGCTTCATCAAGTTTTTGCATTTGATTTGTCAGAAAAACTTGTTTTTCATTGAACGTATTATCTAATTCCTACAGAATCGAGAAAAAAATTGTTAAACTATTGACCGTTTATCTTTTCTCATACTTTCATAAGATCATGTTTACGTTCTTCAATTAATTGTCGATAGAAATTATAAGTCTCATTGATATCATGTTGAGCTTTAGCATATTGAGTCTACAGAAAAATGCAAATTTCTTTATTTATGCATAACAAATGATTCAATCAGTTACTTGTAACGAATTATATGAACGATCGACTGTCTTCTGCGAATGTTTTAAGTCAAGTAAACGTTGACGTGTATTTTCAACCATATGCTGTAATTTTGCTACTTGATGTGATCCTGAAATATTTTTATATTTTATTCGAAACAAGAAAAAATGCAGATAGTGATCGTTACCGATATCGTTTAAAGGAACAAAATCATGTCCAGCACGACCGTGATCAGTTGTCGTACAAGTAGTACAAACTAAATTCGACAATGAAAAAAGTTGATTTCATCGTTTTGACAAGACTCACTCGGAATATTGCAAGTAGCACAGAAATATTTTAACGTTTCGTTTTTATGTGTTGGACAAACGATTAAACGAAGATCATTTCCATTCGAATCAAGATCTTTGATATGAATAACCTTGAAAAATGAAAAAGCAGATCAAAATCGAATTCAATTAAAACATTATCTCACATTATCGATATTTGCATTCGAAAGTGAATACATGATTTGATTTCTTTAATCATGTACTCAAAAGTGTTAATGTGATTCTCGTTTCTTTTACTTATAAAGTCTCAATGGAGCAAAGAAAAAAAAAGAACACATAAATTCTATTTCGTTCTTGCGCGATGAACGAAGGACATTTATTTCGTCTTTTGAAACCTTTCGAACGAAAAAAAGACGTTTCTGTTTTTCTTTTCTATTCAATCAATCAATCAATCACTGATGTGTCCAACAGTTGACCTGAAAAAATTCTTCTCGTATTGATTTTCTTTCTCTCCTATCAAAATACACAGTTGTCGAAATCGGATCCGAGTCATGTAATAGAGATAAAACATGAAAGTGATTAGATGCATTCTCTTCGGACTTTTTTTCGGCAAGATAAGAAAGAAGAGAGAGAGAGAAAAAACTAGGATTCTAATGAAATTATGGAAATGCATATTCAATAATTAATATTATTAGATTATCCATGTACATGTCTGTTTGGTAAACGACATCAATGGAACTGATCAGATGAATAGAAGAGGACAATCAATCATGAAGAATATTGAAGATGAAGAGGAGAAAAAAAAAGAAACTCTTTTTCTTTTTGTTGGTTTGTTGTCTTGACTTACGCGATGGCCTTCGAAGCAATTCATTATTTGATGTGCACATACACATTGATGACATAGGAAGCTCGAACATTGGAAGCACTTAGCAACAGCCATAGATTCTGTACTTTTGCATGCCGTACAAAATTGCGCCGAACTTTCGCCAAATGATAACGTATATTCATTTGATTGATTATTTTGTAGCGTATAATCAGGTAGAATATCGGTTAACATAGTTGTTAAACTACATAATGGACAAGTTAAATTTCCATTATCATTGTCAGAGAATTTGTCAATACATGTTTCGCATAATGAATGAAAACATTGAAGAACTTTCGCATGATTTTGCTTGTAAACTTCTTGACAAGCCGGACAATTCCATGAATTGTCGTGATAATCTTGATGTCGTTGAATTTGCTTGTGAGAAAATGGTGATGATGCTGATGGATAACAGGAATTTTCGCTCGATAAACTTGAACAGGGTGATGCAGTTGTTAGACCAGGAAGTAATGACGAATGTGTCGATGTTACCGGTGGTTTGATGATTTGTTTCGGTAGTAGAGAAGTTTGATTTTGTTGTGGTTGAGGTTGTAGACCACGAATGATTGAAATTGATTGGCTGGTTGAACTAATTGAGTATGGATTCGATGATGAGGGTGGTGGAGGTGGTGATTGGGACGATGCATAAGCTGAATCAGTGAATGAAAATGCTGTTGATGAGCCATTTGAACTTGAACCTGAACTATTATGACTAGGACAGGTGGAGAGAAATGTATTCGGTGGTCCGTCGGACGTCGGAGGAAATAAACCAAAAAATGGTGAACTCTAATGAAAAAAAATAACAAGAAAATTTAATTAAACAAGGGTGTACTCGATCACGTTCGACGAAAGGTCATTATCGACAAGTACTCATATGCTTATGCATTTATACGACTAGGTAACTAACGAATATTTTATGATTCCTGCTGATTTCATATTGTTTTTTTTTTATTTCAGTACATTTATGTTTAATCAGAGAAAAAAAAAGTCATTTAGTCAACGACTGTATTTAAATAAGATAAAGTTGAATTTAGTTTCGTTTTCTAAATATTCACATGAAGTATAAGATCATAAAACGAAATCAAATCTGTTCGAAATGTCAATAAATAAGGGTGTATAATCGGACAAACATTCAGTCTAATTTCTAGTTACTATTTTAAACCGATCAATTTCACTTACCCATAAATCATTATCCAGATCGAACATTTCCATTATTCCTGCGATTACTCGGCTGTTAATAATAACGAACGGATTGTTTTTCTGTCAGCATGTCGCATGAAATATAGTGCGTATAACTGACTAATGATTTGTCAAATTTGCTTCGTCTTTCTCTCCTTATGTCTCTAGTTTGCTTCGTCTCTCGATTTTTTTTTCTCGACGTTCTTTTTCTATGCTCTCCTTCCTCTCTTCTCGGCAATCATGTACTTCTATACACACTCTGCAGAGAACAGATTGTCAAGGTGTCTGTTTTCTTTTTTTTTTCTTCTTCTTCTTCTCTTTCGTTTTCTCGCTCTTTCTTCTCATATATTCATACGTATGTGGCTGTATGCACATATGGACATATGCATATGATCAAGGAGCGTGTGTGTGTGTGTGTTACCGTTGACGATTGTCAAGAGACAGTTGAACTCACTGATTGTATCTTGTCTTTCGAGTTCTCCTCGAAAGCAACAACTAATGATTTCCGTTCGAAACATTTTTTTTTAATGTTCAAAGATATAGACAAATCATGCACATTTGCATATGACAAATTGAACATACACACGCATATGCTTTTATAATAGTAATTTATGCACAGATTTATACATAACTCGTGTTTTTATAATTAAAATAAGAATGCAAATATCTCATTTGTCGTACGAAGTAACTATGTTACCATAATTATTCTTTCATTTCCTGTCGTTTCGATTTCAATTGTGTGTCAGATCAGGAACTTAAATTATTTTAATCGATCTCGGTACAAGCATATTATTTGCTTGAAATAACACAGAAAGAAATCGAAACTTATGCCCAACTAAGACGTATATGCAACTAGTTGCTACTCAAGGTTATATTTCTTCATGTAACTTGGTTAGAAATTAATTGAATGAAAACAATTCGAGGAAGAAATAATAACAAAATCAAACTAGACATTTTTAGACAGAAATCAACAATTTCTTTTTTTAATCAATTCTTTCATCGTCTAGGTGTCTATGCATATAAAGGAAAAAAGCGAAGAATAGATGAACAGACGAAAGTCTTATCTTAATCTAATGGTCAATTTTAATATATTCTGAATATGCATATGCAGATAGTCAATGAAGAGCATCGTTGAAATAGAAAATAATCACGAAGATGCATACATGTTGTTTATAGCTTGAGGACATCATGACAACCGCAACGGACAGAAAAATTAGTTCTATATTATCTATGCTTGAATTGTTTGCAGCTTTCTCTTTCGAGAAGAGAAAAACAGATATAGCAAATCTAATACGATAAATAACGAGAAATCTAAATGAGATTCCTATTGAACAATATAACTAACAAAAAAAAAATTCTGTTTTATCTCTATGAAATCTTTCATCTTTCTTTTTTTTGTTTCTGTTTCGTGAAGAAGCAGATAACGGAAGATTATATCTAATTGGAATGATTTGGTTTCTCTGTTTAATCATAATCAAGAAATGAAGAGGAAATCCGGTAGTTTTTTTCTTTTCATTTCAACCTGAAAATAAAAGAACGGAGAAGCACAAGTCGAGAACAAACTGAAACAAACTTTCATTTATTCGTTCTTTTTTATCTTTCGATATCATTTTAGTCGAAAAACGAATCTATGCTGCATAAACAACATTATTTGACTAGACAAGATAGCACCTTGATTTCAGCTGAAGAACAGGAAAAAGAGAAAAAAAAATGCTGCAATGTTTTGCGAATAAAATCTCTTCTGATTTTTTTAAACATAACAAAGTTATTCATAACACTAGGTACGTTCTGATAAAAAGAAATTAACTCCCAAGATAAATAATACTGAAGTGTTGATTTAATTTACCTGATCGTGAACATCATCTTCGACGTCATCGAAATGATTTGTTAATAAAAGATCTTTGTCTCGATAAGGATGTTGAACATCAAGTAAAACGGATGAATCGTCCAATTCGCCATCAATAAAAATTGTTTTTAATGTTGATGGTATCATAATATTTGTTTAAAAGGAGATGTGTGAATAATAGTTTTCTGTTCTATTTTTAAAGTGAAAACTCAAGAAGTCTGTTACCAGTGCTGATGTTGTTGTTGTTGTTATTTTTATTATTATGATTTCTTTCTGGTTGGGAATTTTGTTGTTGTTCCATTATGTTCTTTGCTTTATGTGTTGTGCCTTCATGCTCTTTGTCTATAAATGTGTTGGTGTTGGTGGTGGTGGTAATAGTTGTGATGATGTTGTTGTTGTTATTGATTCAAGCAGTAAACGAACAGTCGAAGAAAGAAGCAAAGAAGAGAAAGAAAAATGAGAGAAAGAGCTTTTTTTACATGCCAACGCTACTAACAATGTTCGTTGGGGCTGTATTTTCTAGAACAAGAAAAAAAAACGCGAGCGAACAGAAGAGAAAAAAAAACGAGAGCGAGAGAAAAAGACAATAAATAAAAAGTGGACGAGTCGAGCAACAAAAAAAATATAGAGAAACGACTCTATGTATGTCAATATGTAGTGTGGCTTCTTTCTTTCTGTCGTTGTGTGTCTATGTTTTTTTTACAAAAATATCACTCTATCAGAAAGAGAAAAAGAAAGAAAGGAGCAGAATTATTAAATCCGTCGTCGAATGATGGTGAACGAACACGTAAACGTTCTTTTCTTCTTCTTCTTCTTCTTCTTTTCTTCTCATTTTTCAATATATGAAGAACATTGAAACTGAATTATAAATGACAAATATCTATACACTTGAGCCAGACTATCAATAAAGAATCGGTCAGCACAACCAAAAATAACAAGAAGAAGAAGAAGAAGAAGAAGAGCTATTGTACAACACAAGAGAGTTTATAACTCTCAACAATAGCAAATAAACGCCTCGTTTAAGTGCTAAGAATTCATCTGGAATCCACATGTTCTTTCATATGATGAATACTATTAATAAACCAATCAATTTCGTTGACTCTCTTATCAAAACCTTGCAAGAAGATCTCTCTCTCTCTCTCTGTCTCTTTTTTCTGTCAATATGTGTGTATATATATAGACATACATGTTTATATTCATCTAGTTTTTTTTTACCATGATTATTGACGAGGGCAATCGTCAGATTACAAGCTGGCCATGTTTCTTTTTTTCCTGATCAACATGGCATTTGCCGATGAAAGAATCGCAATAAATTAGCAGAAATATCGAGTATATGGAGCAAGCACGAGTATCATCTATGCAGAGAAGAAGAACAAAAATCTCAGTCGAAAGAGATTGCTTTTGATTATTTGGAAGTACCATTATTTATCAGGATATCAAATATACATTGATTTCTAAGAAATGAATATATAATCGATGCCATATGAGAAGATCGATCTTTTTTTCTTATTTGATCTCTTATGTTCGATCAATTAGATTTAGTCAAAGGTCGAGAACAAAATTGACAAATGCTCTTTCAGTTCGATATTTTTAACCTATTCAAGAGTTTTGTTTTTGATTTTCTTCTTTATCCAAAACTCGAATATTTAATCAATAGTCTCAAAAGTATTATTCTTTTCATTTCATTTCGATGTCATTTCTGTTTATCAATAATAGATTTCTCAAAAGACAAAAATCCTAAATAAACAACCAAAGAAAAAAAGGTAAAATTTATTAAGTGAATCAAGTGCATGCGGTAGTCAATATTTATCCGATTAATCGAAAGCAAAAAAAAGAAGAAAAAAAGTTACCTGGGAATGTTTGTGCATAACACCGAACATGTATGTGTTTGGCAAATACTCACGCCTCGTTATCAAACGAAAAAAAAACGTCAAACACAGATTATTTATTGTTTCGTTTTATTTTCACCGGTAACAAATTTGTACAAAAAAAAAACGAATTTCAAATGAAAATAATCAGTTTATTAGAAACTAGTAACTATATTCGGACAAACGTATGAAAAACCACGAAATGTTTCTGGTGGTGTTGATAAAAGTAAGATCTTGTCTTTTTCTTCCAATTCAGAAAGACGTGATTCTTCACTACTTGGTTCAAACGAGGTCAATACCTACAAATCATTTCGTAGAAAAATCAACAAATCAAAATGTTATGTAGGCACTTACTGATGGTTTCCATGGAGGTGGTACACGTTTATTTTCAATATTTTGCAATGTATACGGTGGACTGAAAAATAATTGGTCACCGATGTGTCCATGTAGTGAATATTTGTTTCCTAGTCGTTTTCTTGGATCGCGTTCGAGAAATGCAGCAATAATCGTTTTAGCTTCATTGGGCATTGTCTCCGGATAATAAACATCTTTGGAAAGAACATTTTCTTCGATCTGCATCTCATCTTCGTCATAGAATGGTGTGACAAATGTAAATAATTCATAAATCATTATGCCTAATGACCACCAATCGACATTTTCGTCGTATTCGCAATGTTTGTAGATTTCATAGGCAATATATTCTTGCGTGCCACAGAATGTCGTTGCACGTGGATGTTGATCGATATCTTTTCGACATAGACCGAAATCACCGAGTTTAATATGACCGTCGTCAAATACAAGAACGTTTTCCGGTTTGAGGTCACGATATGCCTATGGAAAAATAAACGATAAATTTGATTTTGCAAATAGAAAAGAAAGAAAGAACGAACGATTCGTTTGGAATGCAGAAATGCTAGAGCACAAGCAATTTCTCCCGAATGAAAAACAATTCGTTCGTATGGAAATGGTTTCGGTGCTTGTTTGATTAGAAGTCGATAGAAATTGCCGCCTTTAGCTACTTCCATGACGAAATATAATCGTTGAGCATCTTGAAAAGCATACATCAATTGAATTATAAACGGATTCGATCGACTTTGAATCATGATTTCTCGTTCGAGCATAACATAAGGCAAATCTTGACCTTCTAAAACCAGATTCTTTCGGAGAACTTTCATTGCATAATAATTTCGACTGTATTGAACGAGATAGACCTAATTCAATAACGAGAATTTTTCTCCTAGGAAAAACAACGATTATTTGTTGCATACTGATCCGTTCATTCCTTGACCGAGTGTACGTATGAATCGAAAATGTGAGACATGAAAACCGGACGTCACTTCGGGTCGATATCGTGTTGAAAATCGTTCGACAACATTTTGTGCTGCTTGCTGTTGATTGACTTGACCGATAGTCGAATAGATTTTGTACAAATCATTATTATAAACATCTTCTTCTTTTAAATCATTGTCATGCTACATGAAAAACAAAAATGAACGAGAATTATTCGATTGTGTATTAACAAACCGTTTGTTTCCACTCTTCATAGAAATCTAAAACGTTCTGTTCGCAACCACAATAACTGCCGACTTTTGATGTACAACGACGGTGAAGTGTCATTGCACAATCTGAATTGATTGAGATTTCAAAAACAAATCATTTGAAATAATATTCACCTGAACATCTTTGAGCATGACCCGGTCGAATAAAACTTCCACAATGATCACAGAAGAATGGTTTTAGTGAGAATGGTAGTTGTGCAAAATGATGATCAGCATGACGAACATTTAACTAAATAAATAAGTACAGAACGAGATGAATGTCTTGCTTTGAAAATTGATCGATACATTCGAATATTTTCTTCCTGAGCAAGGACATGCGTAGGTTTTATAACAGCTTTTATGTACGACACAATCACATCGTTGACATTGATAGCCTGGATATGCAAATCCCCTATTGAGAATAAATAGGCAATTAGTTATTATCATGAAATGAAAACATATTTCTACCAGAGAAATTCACTGCATACAGAACAAAATGTCGGCAATTTGAAAAGTTTCGGAACAAATTCATGACCGTAGTGAGTGTAAATTTGTTGACGCCGTTCGGCATATCGACTTACAGTCTGACTATGACGGGTTTCGCGTACTGTCCGACCCGAAGCGTCTGCAAAATAAGCAACCCTAATAAAGTATTTAATTTTCTCAACAACCTCTACCTTTATATTTAATAATCATTTCAGCTTCCGCTCTTGGCGTAAAGTAAAACTAGAATATGACAACTTGTCTTTCAATGTCTTCTTTCTTTTGTCCTCGCGTTTTTACTCGATGTCGATGGCCATCAGCTAATTTTTTCAGTGCACCTAAATCCGATTCATATGTGTAGATAATATTATTCGAACTAATTCGAATGATGATTTGTCGTTTGATTTTCGGTAATAATCCTGCATCGAATGGTATACATCGATCTTTGTCATTATACAACGGTAATTTAATTCGTGCAGGTGCTTAAAAGAAACAAAATGCAAATAACGTGTCGCACATGCGTTTTGTGTTCGTTTACTTTCGTGATTATGTTTTGCTGTTCGTTGTTTTTCTTTGAGTTCAACTTGAGTTATAACCGTTTTTAAATCCGTTGTATGATTATTATGAATTTGAAATGTTAAAATATTGAAACGTAAAAATGGATGTGGATTCGGTGATGTTGTTGTTGCTGATGATGCTAAGATGAGAAATAATCAGATCGATATAGTCGTCGTTTTTTTTTGTTTAATCATAAGAAATGTTTACGTGAATCTTGTGAAGACGAATGCATGAATCTACTAGTTCCTGATGTTAATGTTGCCATTATAGATTATGTACACACACACAACAAATCGAAACAAGTCTAAAGAAAGTACTGAGAGAAAAAGACGTTTGATTTTGCACTTCTTTTTTCTCTCTCTTTTGTATTAACGATTCGTTTCGATTAATCTGTCTTGTTAAGAAGAAAAAAACATGTGTACGTTTTAGGTGAATATGTGTTTAACGAATTTCTTTTCTCGATCAATAATACGTCAATAACCGACAGGGAGAAAAAAAAAGAAAAATAAGAACGAAAAAAAAAGAGAACTGATTATGTACTTTGCGTTTTGAAATAAATATTGATCATGACATGCGCAGTATATTGTCCATGAAAAAGATTTTCAGTCATTACATCATCGAGACCTTGACTCCAATTTGAATCAAGTACATACAAGTCAAACGGATGTTCCATTGTATCTTAAATGACACTAGAGAAAGAGGAACATTTCCACTTCTATATCTAATCACACTCGAGGATAGTTCCAATTTCATTCAAAGAAAATAACTTCGGAAATCTTGAAAATCCCCAAACGGAATCTGTTTTGTTTTCTTTTTGAAAGGGTTTTCATACTAATTTTCTCGAAATAAATTTATTTCTTTTCCGAATGTTCACATTCAACACAATATCACATAAACAACATTGACAAAAAAAGAAAAGAAGAAGACGAAGAAAAAATCACGAGTTAATTTTCTTCTTTTGTTAAGCATTTGCCATTGTACCTACAGTCAAACTTTGTCCACGTTGTCGACGTTTTCGACATCGGAACATAGTCAATATATATGCACGTAGGCTCACATTCATAAAGCAATAGATTATTGGATTTAATGCGTGTGTACATAAAAATAAATAATAAACTAACAACGGACTTTTTATAATTCGTTCAGCATTTAATATCGATGGTAAATAGAAAAGAACAAATGATATTGTGATAATCAGAAATGTTAACGCCATACGAAGTTGTTTCAAACGATGTCGATGTAATTGACGTTTTAATGTTTCACCTGTTGTCGAATGATGATGTTGATGATTGACAGTCGATAGAGATGTCGAGGGTAAAATTGTTGATGTTTCATCTTCGATAGGATTCAATAAAGATGATTCTCGTTTTCTTGTTGTTGATTTTGATGATTTTTTCATACAACAAGAACATAACCATTGTTGAATGTCCAATGTTGGTTGAGCGAAATGAAATTTAATTAAAAATTGTCGTGTTCTCGAACATGGACATGGAAATTTGTAATATTTGCCATTTCGTCGATCTAAATCTGAACTAAATGAATTCGTCAGAGATTCTAATTGTTGTTGATCATTCGTATCTTCAACTTGAAATGAAACTTGTTTAGCATTTAGAAATTTTTCATCCGATGTAGCTTCAGGTATGCTCATAGGATAATCTTGTTTAGGTGTATCGAGAGCATTTGACTCTTCTGCATCATCATTACTAACAAAACTCGCCATTTCATATTGTTGATTATCATTTGTAGCAGCATTTCGTGATTCAATTTTAAATGTATTCGTTTTGTCAAATGTGTATATTGGTGAACTGGAATTTGTTGAATCTTTTCGTTGTTTAGCTTTTTGATTTAGCTGACTCGTTGGTTGATTGGAATTAGCCGATAGTGACGATCGATATTGACTTGGATATGCATCGAATTTATTAATAACATTTAAACTCTTTTTCAATGCTCGTATACGAGGATTTTGACGATGCAAAGCAAGTAGAAACGTAATCGTATAGAATATTGTTACAATACCGATTGAAATAAAAAAGAATTTATTCGATATATGTTTGAGAATTTCACGTAGATTTTCCGATATGATTTTCGTGTCAGCAAAACACCAAACATGACTTGTTCTGTATGTTAAAATAAGATTTGTAAGATTAGCACCAGTTGGTAAAGGATGTTGTTCGGCAACGGAACGAGATAATTCGTCGATTGATTCATTTTTTATTTTGACTGTCAATGATATTTCATTGGAAAGTTGTTTGATAAATGATGAATCGTTCGATTGTATCAATGTGTAATTTGCAAGAAAAACATCTCGATTTGGCATCGAAGAAAAAGCTAAAGCTGTTAATATACCTAAGCCAATACCAGTTAGAATAAATAATGTCAGCAAGAACTAAACGTATGATGAGAAAAAAAAATCAATTTTTCGTCCTCTTTTACAAGCTTCTTACGATAATATTTATAAGGATATTATTAGCAAGATTAGAAAACTCTTATTTTGCTAATTAACAATAGAATCGACTAGAGTTGTCGATCAAAGTACGTTTTTTTTTGGGGGGACGGCCTGATAAAAAAACAACAATTAAACTCACTTTTACACGACGTGGATTCAATAAACGATAGTGTGGCAAAGCAATATTTAAAAATCTATCCAAAGCAATAAACGACATAATTAATGATGAAATAATAATTAGAATTTTTGAAAATGAATAAAATCGACAGAGAATTGTTGGCACTTCAAATTCACGATATTCCATAATTGCAATTGTTGGTACAACAATTAAACACGTCCAAAGATCGACACAAGCCAAAACAAGTATAAATATAACAGATGTTGATTTCGATGAATTCCAACGATTGCCATAGGCAAGTAAAATAATCCCATTACCGAATGTACCAATTAATGAAACGAGAACAAAATAAATCATAAGACTGATGTTCATTGCTGATGGTGCTGTCATTGTTAAATATTTAATTCGAAAAATGCATCTAAATCGAAATCTAAATGATATTTATCTCATTAATGCTGATGATATTGACAAAAAACAACGCACACTCTATTTGTTAGCTATTCAAGAAAAGAAATGGATCTCTTGAGGATTGAAAGGTCTTTTCCTTTCTTATTGATGATAACGAAAGCAAATCGATGATTAGATATGGGAATTCGAGAAAAAATATGTTCCATACAACCTCGGCAGACTAAACTATTTGGATTGCACACGAAAAGAAAATGATAAAACCGTAGGATTCGATATTGATTAAAAACCCTAGCCGTTCTTAGTTTTGTTGACTGATTACCTGTCCTTTAAGTGGATGAGATATTAATGGAATATGAAAAAATGAGAGACGACAAAAGAAGAAAAATAGCGAATACGCGAACGAGAGAGCGAAAGAGAGAGAGAGAGAAAAGAAAAGAAAACACATCGACACTTGCTAGTAAAACGATAATATTACTAATAGTGTTAGATTGCTTCTTCAAGCAAGAAAAAGAAAAAAAAAAAGAAAAACTAAAAGAACAATATGTTTTTTGATGAATTTGTTGTTTTATTCTTGGTGCTCCTTTGTCTTCTACACAGATAAATGTCTACACTAGTAATTCAATCTGTCATCGTAAGATGATGCATTTTCATTATTACTTAATAATTAGATTTACCTAACAAAATCGACAAACATCAAATTCATCATTGGATTGCACCTTTTTTCTTTATTAGAGATTTACTTTTTTTGTTCTTCCGGTCTTTTCTTGCAACGCTATAAATTGTTTATTTTTAATATCACTTTGTTTTATTACTAATACTTTAGTTATTATTTATTTCTTTGATTTGTTAAAATCTAGATACTGCTCTTTTTCATGCCAAGGTCAGTAAGCGTTTTTTCCAAGTACATTTACGAATAAAAACAAAATCTTCTGCGTAAAAAGAAAAAAAAACTAAATGACTTACCAAGATAACAAGCAAATCATCAGTATGAAGTTGACAAATTTTAATCAAACACTTCACAATACGAAGCCAAGTAGACAGTTTACTAAGAGATTTGGTAAGAGCATAGATTGATTAATAGGATATTTTTCTTTCTCTCTCTCTCTCTCATACTTTCGTTGTCATTAATAATGTGTTGTTGAACTGTCGCTCATTTTTTTCTGCTCTCTTTATCTTTTTATTAAATAACAACTTTATAGAGAAAAAAAAACGCATGCTATGGAATGCCAAAAAGTCTCTCTTATTGATAGGCATTGGATAATACAGTTGAGGAAAAGTGAACGTTAGATATGTAATCTTCTTTATCTAATAGGCACTTAGCACATTTGACATTACAAAAAGAAGAAAAAAAAGAATATGAACACTTAGCCAACATCAATTAAAAGAAAAGAGAGAAAAAAAACTGAATCTCTTTCTATCTTTCATCTTCTCTTTACTCATCAACGACTCGCAATTTTCTATATGTCATGCAATAACAATTTCGAGTTTATTAATATAAAAATACCAAATATCGTGAACCAAGTGTAAAGGTCAAAATCATTAACTAAATAGATTTAAGAAGCAGAAAAAAATAACGGATAAACAATTGAAAACAAATCTAACAAAAAGAAAAAAAACAAAACGACAGTTAACTCAGATGATACTATCACTCAACGTTCGCTCTATGATATCGTTGTTGACAGGAGCAAACGTATCTAACATTCAAATGCACAAAAAGACTAATTGTATATTTGACATGGCAGACATGTTTGTTGTGTTGCTTTTTTCCCTAAAAAACAATCAACATTTTCTTTCTATTTCAATAAACTGAATCATCTGAAGATTAAACATCCATTCAAAAAAAAATGGAGATCGAATTCGAATTGAAAAGATTGTAAACTATGCATAAGAAATTTTAATGAATTACAAAAATATCGAACCGATTCCTTTTTTGTCCTATGCCGATAAGAGATAAGATCGAGACAGACGGACAAAATGATGACAGATTCTTGAAATATCAACGAATGTTACAAGATTTGTCTGTTTTCCTTTCTATTGACTCGAGAAAGTTTGTTTACTAAAAATGTTTCCTTATTTCTTTTCCTTTACATTCAATTGATAATAATTGTATGTATTCATTCTTGAAACTAAATTTGTCATGTTGTTATTATAGGAAAAAAGGAAACATTTTAATAAAGAATATAAAAAAGGAAAACGCTTTCTTTTTCTTCTCTTCTGTTTTCTCTGTACCAGTAATTTGTTAGCATTTTAAAAAAAAGTATAGATTGATGAAGCAAATTCATTGAATGAAGAATTGTAATGTGTCTCCGAGAAAAGAAAAAGGAAAGAAAAGTACGGTTTTAGTTTGAATCGATATCCTGTTCATGCTTTCTTTTCTTCAGAAATAGAAGCATGATTTTTCATACACCATTGTACTTGTTTATTTCCTTTTCAAATTCAACAAATCGACTAGAGAAAGAACAGAAGAAGAAAAAACAAAGAATGTCACGTATTTTGATTTCGATTGTTGTTAAAGATAAGTTGATTCACCAATAAATCGAACGCCATGCTCAGCTATGGGCACGAATTTATCATATTTATCAATATGAACAAGTAATATACATTTATCGATATGAGATCGTTGTCGAGGATCACGATGTCGAGGTATCCAACGATGAACAACTAGACCACTCATGCCGAGAGCAGGCGTCCAACCCGACCAAACATTTCGTCCGCCATTTAATCGCATTTGTTCATTCGGCCAAATGACATCAATTCTTCTGCCCAGATTAATTGAATCATAAATCTAACGATTCAAAACAAAATCATTCATCCCTAATGACACAATCATTCATAAGAAGAAAAAAAAAATCTTACAGCTGTCGTATCGATGATCACAACCTTTTCATTCGATGAAACGGTATTTGTTTTATTTATTTGAGTTGTACTGCTCGAATGAATAGTCGTTGATGTACTACCAGTGAAACCTTTTCGACCACTACGTTCGCTGGTGTTTAGTTCGTTTGAAACAGATGAACGTCGACGAGTTTGTTCGTCACTATTATTGACAGCCAAACTGTCCGATGGACGTTTAACGAGATTGCTATTTGATGATTGTTGAGAGGGTTCGTTTGAATGAATTTTGATGTTTTGCTGAACTGAACTTGAACGAATTTGTTGTTCGATGGGATTTGTCGGCACAGTTAATGATGGTTGTCGTTGATGAGACAATATTTGTGGGCGTCGTTCGGCTAATTGAATAGCTTCATGCGTACCCGAAGCATTTCCAACACAATGTGCAAGAAAGAATGCATATGCACTGAAAAAAACAGAACAAAAAGTCAAATCAAATTCTTATCAAGCCAACAGATTGTTTGTATTAACCTTTGACAAAATGTCGAGATTTTTCTTTGAATCAAATCCCAAGAAAGTTCACAACCGAGAATCTTCGTCAATGGTTCACTTGTTGAAGAATAGGATGTGATTAAAGGTGAGACAAATATGGGATAACCTTGAAGAGAAAGAAAATCAAATAATTCTATTTGATATGAAAGAAGAAAAAACACGAATTTACCAATCGGTTGATCAGATGATGAATTAATCATATTTCTCAAGACTTGTTTAGCATTTTGTATTGAACCTCGTTCAGGATTTCGATTACGTAAGAAGATTAATTCGTGTTGTTGCGATGCCCAGAAACCTCGAACACATTCTTTCGAAACTTTAACAACACGAAATGATAAATGTCGACGATCCAACATAACAATTCGATATTCGTCGATACTTTCGACAAGTGCACGCCTTCAATTTATTTATTTATAGATTTAATTTCCAATCAAATGCTTGACTAACCTTAATGCTAACAATGACGGTTTATTAGATAGAATCGCATTTCGCCATTCGGGAGATGTTTCATGAGTTATAACAAGATTGCCATCATTTTGCGCTAGAAAAGAGACCTCGCAACAATAGTTTCATTTTTTTGTTTCTATTAAAAATCTTACCGATATCTTCATATAACTTCTCATTGTCTACATACTCTGACATTTCAAGGAATGAGTCCTAAATGAAACATAATATTTTTTTCTATTTTTTACTAATATATGATTTTGATGTTTATACTTGATTGAGTTTCAAGGACATTCGTACACCTTGTGCAACGACATTTTTTAATAAAGACATATCTGCAAATGCCCATTCATCTTTAGGTGCAAGACGAAAATCACCTTTGAACAACGAATAAAACCCATGAACGAAATTTTCATGATAAATTTCCAATAGAACTGTATGACTAAATAGATGATCATAAACTGAATTGATAAAAACAAACTAAGAATGAAATTTTACTGTGATGGTAACGAACTAAATAAAGTTCGACGTGCGAGTAACGAGAGAAGGAAACAAAATGTTATTAAATCTTCTTCTTGATTTGCTACTAAAGGCTATTTACAAATATTAAAATATTTTAAAATTAAATCAAAATTTCTTTTCAAAATCATTTACAGTCGTTCGTTTGCTATTACATAAATGTATCCATGAACCATAAACAAAAGTAAACGTTTTTTTCGTTACACCTCCAGCACCGACTTTGAAATCATCATCGAATAGAGTTGTAAACGATGGATCAACATCGACTTGATCCGGATCTTGAAATAGGACTATAGCTTGACGTATCTGTTCATTTTCAAGCCAATTTGCTAATTGATCAGATCGAACAGCATAGAAAATAACAGCTTTAATCATCAATGAAATCAATCTCTTTCGTAGATCATAGCCAACAACAGTTTCATTGAATTTATTTTCCTTGATACTATAACCATCGACAACAAATTTCAAACAAATAACTTCCCAGGCAAGCCATCGTTGCGTAAATGCAGCATTCAATGAAAGCATATGAGGAAATCGTCCAGCTTCGCAACAACATAAACCACGATTCTTTTCGATATCTTCAGTTATTGCTTCGACTTCACGTTGTTGACAATAAGTGCCTTTGAATTCCAAACCACGCAATTGAAATGTCAAAAAACCATTTCCAATTTCAATGAAATGAATCATACAATTCAAACTATCGCTTGTTAATATAAAAAAATCTCCAGTATTGACTTTTCCTAGACCTAAGCAAGGCAAACTATGTCCAAAATGAGAACTACGAACGAAAAGAACTCACGTCCAAGTTGAACCTCGCCACACAATGACGTTTGTAAAACTCTTGTTAAATGCTCATAAAAGATCGCATTGAGATTATTATCATCTAATCCACAATGAAATTCATTGATTTGTGCTTGTAATTGAACATTCGTATTGTCTAAACGCTTTGTATTGTAGTTTTTCTCCCAGAATTTAATCGGACGAGGATAGGACGAGAGAAATGCTGCACTACCAAGTAAAGGCATCAGTGGAGAATTCAACAATGATGAAATTAAACATTGTACGATAAGAATTGCTGAATCTGTCAAATGAAAAACATCGAAATCAAGTCGTGAGAGAGAGAACTCGAATTTCGTATTTACGTGGAATGCAGAATGGCTGAGCAATGGCATGGAATGCCGAACCCCAAGATATTTGCCACGGCGCACAATAAACAAATATAAAACTTAATTTCTCTTGAAAATCCATTAACTAAAATGGCAAACACATATACGCATATTTTCATTTTTTTATTTCGATTCAAAATACTTTTTCAGTTAAAATCGAGAGAATAAAATAATTTAATAGAAATGTTTCCGATCGATTCGATGTCATCACATAGGTCATGATGGTTGTTAGAAGGACGTATAAAAAGTGTCGAGATGAATTACAATAACCAATTCGAAGCATTTTTATCGAACATAAGGTTAAAATTAATATTGCTGGCCTAGAAATTGTTATTATTCAAAATAGAAAACAAAAGAATGGAAAATAAAAATTTACAATAGACCAAATTTGTCGATGACTGTTGGTGCCGATTGTGAGAGAGTACCAAGATATGTACATGGTAAAAGTACGTTCTTTTCGAGAAATACAATCCAAATGAAAAGTTTTTCGATAAAAAGAACTTTTGTTGCCTCTAAAAACGAATTTCTAAACTAATTTCCAATATTGATAATTTACCTGTTGGTTCGAATAACGAATAATCTGCTTGTTTAATCAATGGTTCACTAAACAATAACCATGGCAACTGTTTACGTAATTGCGGAAGAATATAATGAACAAATATTCCCAATAAAATCACAATCGAACAAATGATATAGTTCAATAAAGGCTAAATAAAGACAACGTATATTTTTCTTCTTCTCATTCAATCATTACTTGAAGACTTGTGAATGCTGTTGACGCATGTACAGCGAAAACAAGGATAAATACGAGTAGACAAAGAAGAATATCTGACTGTAAACGTTGTTTAACAATAGTTTTTAGTTTTTCAGGTAGAGGATCTTCGATACCATCGTGCGTTTTGACAGTTGTTTTGATTTGAAATAAATGTGTTTTGATCATATGCCAAAGAACAGTTGGATCACTCGATGCACGACTTAATTTATAACAAATACTAACTGTTAAACCACAATAGATCGAAAAGATAATATTTTGAATAAAATCCTATTCAAACAACAAAAAAACGTCAACTTTCTTTCTTTTAAAAAGCGAAATTTTACTGTCGATGTGTGAATAATTAAACCGTAATAACCAATAACTGAAAGAACAATCCAATTGATAATTGACAACGAAAAACTATACAAAGCTCCGGGTATATTGATCATTGCTGTGCCACCAAATAAATGCATATCGAAATTTTCTAATAGACAAAGCATAAATGTTGAACATTGAGGTAAAAGGCCGAAAAGAAATAATAATGGTAAACATAGGAGAACAATTGAGAGACTATTGTAGAGTATTTCACCGACGATAGCATTTGAAAATGTGACACCAAATAGAACGAAATGCCATGGTGTTTGAACGAATTGATTCGTGCACAAAAGTAAACTCGAGAACAGACAAAAGTAAATGGCACGACTGATTGCTGTATGACGATTGTAACCCTGAATGAACGAGAAATTTTAAAAAAAAACATTATTGAAAAAGAAAAGACAATTTACATGAACCGGTGTATTCACATCGGGCTGACAGCTTTTCAAAAGTGAATATTGTGATGCAGCAATCACACAACAATAAATCAAGATTTCAAGATCATAGTAAACATCACGATAGAGAACATGAATGCCAATGATTGACACAAGTATCGATAGGATTATGCAAAATATACATTCGAATATCGATCGATCACTAGTAGACAGATGAGTATTTAGTTTTGTTGTTGAAATCAATCAGAAAAAAGTGGAAATCTACCGATCGAAAACAGTTAATAACCAAAGACGATCGAATGGAACGGCGAATTTTTTATTGAGAATGTTTAATTGATAGATTTGTCCTTTGATCGAACGATGTTTGATTCGTGTTTGATGTTCACGTTGTTGTGTTGGTTGTTCTTGAGGTGATGTGTCAATACTACTTGACATTTGTCTTCGTGTTTCGTCAGAAATAATAACTGGTCGACCGGATGTTGACGAAGCAATCTATTTCGATAAAAAGACAAGAGTCAAATCTTATGAGATGATAGTTTGGCACAACTTCATATCGTCTCGATCGATGTGGTTGTCGTGAATGATGTCGATGTCTTCGTCGTCGACCGAAGAACGAACTTGTCTCATGATTTTGTCGAACAGTTGTCGATGGTGTTTGCGGCGGTGTGATTTGAGATTCTCGAGGAACTTGTTCGACAGTTCCTTCGGTTTCATCGCTGATACTACGTGCAATTGCATCACTAATAAGAGAAATTTCTCAAAAAAATATTTTCGATTTCAAACTAAATCGAACAATACTTTAAAGGCTTCGGATCTGAGGTTTCCATTCGTGCTTGACACGATGCATCACCAAAAACATAGGAAAACAATTTACCTAAATTAAGATTTAAAAAAGTTATTTAAGAGAAATTCGTTGTTTATCGAACCGGTTTCATCACGAAAGTAATGCACAGTGCCTGGACTTGTTTCGTTGTGCCATTCGAGTTCATCGATAATTTGTGATGATGAATCTTGATCGAATTGACTGGTGAGTAAATCAATTCGAATTGAAATAGAATCGAAAATTCGAAAATGAAATTAGTACCTGGGTCGATAGACAGGAATCCAACGTGGTCGATCAGTTGTACGACCTAGTAATTGAGAAGATTCTTCCGATGGTGTTGTTGTTATTGAATCATCACGTAGAACTAAACAAATCGAAATCAATTTGTAAGTTGTGCAAAAGAACGAGTTTTACATTCGTAATTTGATGTTCGTTCATCGAAATAACCTTCTAAAAATGTAAAAAGATAATTTACAAAAAGAAAAGAATTCGAAAGAGGAAAATTGACCTTTAATGAAACCACCTGATCGTCGATAGGACGATGATGGTGAAAGATGATGGTTCGAATTATGTTCATTATTAAAATACAATTGTCGTTGATCGACAGCTAAACAAAAACAAACAATAATCAGTAGAATTATGATAATTGTTTCGTTTACAAGTGGCTCTTCGCGATGGTCGACGTCTTCGTCGTCCTCCTTGATTCGAATGAGTTCTTCGAAAAAGTCTAGGAATCATCGGTTCATCTTGTTGATCATTTTCCTCTTCCTCTTCTGCTTCTTCGATCAATTTCGATTCATAACGATGTTCATTTGAGAACGATCGCTTCGTTGGTAACAACGGCTCGAGTGAATCAGGTTGATTATGATTCTGTTCGGTCGATTCATCGTTATCTTCGAAAACATGTTCGAGCATTCGTAAGATCGAATGACAACCCGGTATTGGCGTGTCAATGGTGGCATAGAGTTCTGTTTGATGACGAGAATTAGTCTCCTTGAATTGCATGTGCATATCGATCAAGGATTTCGATTTTTTCATGTTTGATTTGGGCGTTTCATGAATGTGAACATTCGATTGACAACGACGAATGGAAGTTTTTTGCTCGAATTTTGAATTCGACACCGTCGGTTCACAGGAATTAAGCTCGTTGGATTTATCTCGAATAGAGGTTAGTGTTGTTGGATGATAATCATTGGTTGTTGTTGCATTCGATCGATGAATACGAGCACTCGATTCATCATAGATCGAAGGCATATTCGAATTATTACTTCCGTATAATGAATCGATCCATAGAGGTCTAAAATTCGATTTTGAATTTGACGAAAAGAAAATAAATAATCAGAACTAGGCCTACTGCGTGTCAGCAGATGGTAGAGCATCGATAGTTGTTCGTTGATTGAGTAATTTTGTTGACTGTTCAATATCTTTTGAAGTGTCAGCTGAAGTTTTGGCATTATCAACATTTGTTTCATCGGATCGAACGGCCAAATCAAAAAATTTATGTAAACGAAAATTAACAAATTTGATAATAGAAAATAGAACGCCTATTATTAATGGATAAAGAAATAGTGACAGAAAATTAATTGGAATAAACTAAATTTAAAGAAAAAAAAAAGAACATGAATCGATTTTGAATTAATAAGATTATTCTCATCTTACGAGATAGAGAATTAGTGGAAATGTCATAAAACAGATCCATAAATAAATATGTACAGTATTAGCTAACGGTGTTGTGTAGACATTATAATAGAATCCACCTGTTATTGCTGGAATAATTCCATGCAGAAGAATATCCAAACAGAATATGGTCATTGATTTTTAGAGAGAAATCTCAATCATCATCATTAGTATTATTATTATATCTAAAAGATTGATTTATTATTCGAGATTCATCTTTTTAAGAAAATTGTAAAAGAAAAGAGAAAAAAAACACGATGATGATGATGATTATAGAGCAATAGCAAATAGAAGTTCTAATAAACATATATAAAAACACACACAAAGAGAATACAGTTCATAAAATGAATATTCTAGATAAAAAAACATGTTTACTGTACAGAGAATTACGAATGTGAAGAAAAAAAGAAACGAAACACTGTTACTGGTGTTCGAACAAAGCCTAAAAAGCGAATAATATGTTTTATTTTCTTATAAAACCCACTCTTTTCCTTCGATTAAATCTGGATGACGTGGATCTCCCTTGATAATAGCAGCATCAGCGTCAATGGCTTGATCAGCACCTTTATCTTCTTTCGTTTTGTAATGTCCACTTTGACGAGATTTATTGTAACATGTTGCAATACCAGCAAGTAGTAAAAGCAAAAGAAAACCTAAGAAACCAAGAATAAGTCCTAAGTTACGAGCGTAGACATTTTGATGGTACATTGGACGTGGTAATGCTGAAAACAAACGAGTATATAGTAGAACGAAATTGTTTGTCAAGAGAAAAATAACAAACCGAGAATAGTAAAACCACGATCTGGCGGAATTTCAACAGGTTCAGGAAGATATTTAACAGGCTCAGTACCACATGGCCATTCTCTGAGATTTAAAAAAAAACCAATTTAACTTTTTGTTTTGTTTTGTTTTTATTTACCGAATACTGCCGCCAGTCCATGTTATATTCGGATCACGTTCTTCCAAGAACGCATATTTCAATGGAAATATACGATTAAATTGTAATCGAGCAATACATCCCGTAAAACCTTGTTCCGGCGGTGTACTCTCATTTCGTCCGACGTACATCACACGTGGACTATCGAATTGCATATCGATTTGTTGAGTTTTTGGAAAGACACTTGTATATGGTTCATAATTATCAACATTTATAATAATTCGTTTGCCAAATTCACGTCGTGTAACAATGATTTCATGATCTTGTCCATTGGTTAGATCGTACGGAACATTGTACTCGAATGTATCAAAACCGTAATTAAATTTAACACGAACACCACCATTATTATTCATTTCCAAAGTAAAATAATCGATCATGCCTTTCTCATCAACACGATCCGATTTCAATTGCATGAGAATACCTTGTTTTTTATAAGTTGTAAACAGAACTCGAATCGTTTCTTCTTCAGTTGCCGTTACACCTTGAGTTGGAAATGTATATTTAATCATTGTATTTGCTTCTAATCGAGTGCCGATTTCCGTCGAACAGATCGGCCCACGAAAAGGTGTAAACGTACAATCGCAATCATAGGTCGACCAACGTTCGTTGCATCGGCCGCCATTTAAACAAGGATTACTATCGCATTTGCCAACACAATCCGGTGATACACCGTACAAACCACGTAGAGCTTGAGCTTTCAAGTCGACTAATTGTCCGTTGACTTGAAATGCTCGAATACAACCAACGAAACCGTTTCGATTGGTAACGGACGCACCGATGGTGAGATTCGATGATAAACGTATATGACGAAAAGTGGTTTGATCTTCGGGATTTGCAGCTGAGAGACCGTCGACAGTTAATCGAGCTTCTTGACGATTGATTTCGATTTGAACTGTATGCCAATCGTTGTCATTGAAATCGTACGGTGCACGAATCGTGATAATATTCGTTCCACGACCGACACTGTACCGAAAAGCAATTTCACGTGGTGATTGTAAACGAATCTTGAAAAGAACAAGAATAGTTAAAAATAAAAAATTTCTATATTTTACTTCAATTAAATCTCCATCATCGTAGCCAATATTCTGTAGGATAATAGCCGAACCGAATGTCGCCGAATCAAAGCCGGTTTTAAATTGAAAACGTATATCTCCGGCGATTTTCGCTTCGAATGGCGGTACAACTATAATTGCATCAGCTTTTCGGAATGTGACCGTATTATCATAGAGTAAATCGCCTTCGCAAATAAGTCGACCGACTTGATATCGACCATATTGCTCCGAGCCTATTGGTCCCGTATCACCAAATTCCACTCGAAGAACAGGCAGAAACTCTTTTCTTGTTAAATATCCAGTATCTTTCAGCTCGGTTGGCGCTTGTGAATCACAATTACAGAATAAATTCGGATTGACACAACTCATGTCCAATCCACATGCGCATTTGCCTGTTCCAATTTCACTGCCACCCCAATAATCCATCGTTTGATTTGTTCGGCCAACCCACCAGCCGTAGGGCGTGTTTGGGTAATTCAACAAACGAGATTTGAAACATGTGTATTCGATATATTGTTTGCAAACATGAGATCGATCGATCAATGCAAATAGCTGAGGCAATGGAACATGATAGTTAATTGTTTGTGAATAGAGCGAATCCGGTAATTGATAACCACTGGATACATAACTTTCTAGTTCGTGATAGTGGCCGATTTCTGAGACATTTAAGATTTCAGATTTAGCTCCATAACGACAAACAACAGGAAATGGTGGCAATGGTCCACTACCATCGATATCAATGATTGTTACACGTTCAGGAATGATTTCATCGATTTGCATTCGATTGATTTTATAATCGAGACATGATAAAGGCATGTCACTTATATGACAAACAGCACCGCTATAGCCAGTTTGCGAACAATCACAATAAAATCTCGTCCATGTCTAAAAAAAATTAATATATCAAAAAAATGATCTTGTTCGTTTACTTGGTGACATATTCCGCCATGTCGACACGGATTTGGCGTGCAACGATCAAACATTTCGCAAGCATCGACAAGTACACCATGATTAACAACTGTTCCCGATCGTGGTCGATTATTTCCCGTTGTCACAATCGATAGATTACTGATTAAATCTCGTGGTAGAATCTGTATACCACTCATCACTAATTGTCTCACGCAACCAACGAAACCATTCATTGCCGTATCGCGATTGACTTGATCGCCATTGGTACTAAATGTAAAACGATCGGTTGTTGACAAATTATTTCGTGTAAACGAAAATTCCGGTTCGTAATCAACAGTTATGTTGAAACGATATTGAGTTAACAGAAGACTGATTTCATGCCATTGACCATCGTTTAAATTATCACGACGATGACGAACTGTTCGACGATTTCCATTCAATTGAACGGTACAAGCCAATTGACCGGCATCGAGAAAAAGCTAGACGAACAAACAAAGTGTAATCTCGTTGAAAATCTCAATCGATTTACTCGTAGGAAATCTTGATCAGGTACATCGTTAATTCCGACCATCAACGATCGTGGTTCGGATAAATTCGTGTAAAACAAAACTCCCGTTGGTTCGAATGTTCGCATTTGAAATGTAATATCAATTGATGAAGCGCCCGGCTTACGAAAGATTTCCAAATAGGAATCAAATCGTTTGAATGTAAATGGATGCATATTCATTGAATCATCCTAAGCAAAACAGATAATTACTCATAACGAACCGAACTCTCGAAATAAACATTTGTGTCTAATGGGTTTTTGTTTTTCATGCATCAACATGCGACATACAAAAAAAAACGTCATGCACAACAGCACAGCAAGGTTGTTGTTTTTTTTCTTTGGGTTTATAGTTTTTGATCTTATATCGTCTCACTTTTTCTTTTTCGAGTGTCTTTTTTCTCGATAAACTTCAGTGAAGAAAAAAATAAAGTGATATCGAAAATCGGATTGATTAAGCGCTTACTTCGCACATCGCTCCCGAACCGACCATGCCTTGTTCGAGACCGTAGAACGGATTTTGTCGTTGGAGATTTTGCAAGATGTCCAAAATCGATTGAGTCGATGGACTGACGTAGAGAACATTCTCGAGACAACCTTGGAAATTCGGACGAACAGTTATACCACGTTCCATATGATTCGGTACGCCACCAACGTATAACTAAAACGAAATTTTATCAATTTGCCGAATAAAAGCGAATCGTAATTACTTTTCCATCGAGATCTAGACCGTTGAATGCACTTCGTGATTCTTCTTGAACAACGGATTGATCGATTTTCACGGAAATATTCTTTAAATAACGTATAATTGCTAAATCATGCCATTGGTAATCGTCGAGAACACTTCCAGCTTTGATGAGTGTCGCGCCTGGACGTTCAGGTGTCGAACCAAGATCAATTCCCACGTAAATACTTCCATTTCGAAGTTCAATTGTTAAATAATCGTTATTCTGTGTTCCTTTAGCATAGAATAAGACACCATGTGGATAATTTGTTTTAAAACGTAAACGAAGTTCGTCTTGTGTGTTATGTAATGGAAGAAATGTTGCGTCATAATAAGCAATTGTCTGACCGTCAAAATTGAATGATGACGAAGCTAAATACGAGAACATATGATGTTAGTTTTGACAAAAAAAAACTTCGAAATTTCGCGTACTAAATGGACAACCGTAGATTTCCACACGTAATGAAATGAAATTATTCCATTGCCGTGGATTGAAACGAATGTAACGTGTTATGACGGGATCAGTGAGATTATTTCGAACAATTCCATCATCATTTTTATTTCCAATGAAATTCTACAAAATAATATTCCAAAAAATAATTCTCAAAAAACAAAAACAATTCATTTAACTAACCACAATGATCTTATCGTCACTTGTATAATAAAACCAATTATGTCCGTTATCGGAATACATGATATTATAAATAGTGACATATTCTTTTGCAGCTCGACGTCCCTGAGTTGCAACACCAGTTACATAGTATCGAGCACCAAGATCAATGTACAAGAATTGATCAGCATCCATGAACGCTGGTCGCCAAGCTTGAAAAGACAACGAGATGAAATTTACAAAGAAAAAGTGAAATCAAACCATAACGAGAATTGAGTCTTGCGGTGAACGGTTCACGACCTTGCACAAATGAGGAAGCAAAAAACGCAGTGTTCGGTATTGATCCGGATTCAATGCCGAGAGCAGGTGCTCTTTTACATGGACTGTAAAGATCAGCTGAGGTTAGACCATGAGTTACTAAATGTCAAAGTAAGGTGAAGATGAAAAAAAAAACTTCGTGATTAAAACAAACTTTTGATTGAATGGACGAAGAAAATGGAAAGAATTAATATTTTGGACGGTTTTTTATACATATTGTTCATTATTTACTAAAACATACTTCCAAACTCTCGATTTAAAAATAACACAAGGTCAATGAAGTATAGCCAAATGGCCGTTCTCTTATCTAACGATTGGTTACATTTTTTTTATTACTCATTCGTTATGTCAAAAATGGCACATTTGCACAGATGGCATTAGTAGATTGTTCAAAATAGACTTTTTTTT